>OBYS01000653.1_pt1 | contig 18427 bp, 20 predicted proteins | sample 1476791 | NCBI WGS metagenome assembly OBYS01 (sample SAMEA2580205, study PRJEB22360) | human gut metagenome | biome: human gut; feature: human-associated habitat; material: faeces | place: Denmark | collected 2008/2010
ACCCACTAATCGTTCACCATCCCAAGCGGTCACTAATAAATCTGCATGGTGTAACATTGCCGCGACACGCTTTTCATCCTCTAATGGACGGCGTGCCCCGAGCGTCGTTTTATTTAACAATTCAATAAATTGTTTAACTGAAATTGGTTCATTCACTTTGTAGTCTATCATTTTGCAAACCTATGATATTTGATACTCAACTTGTTATAGCAATTTAGCCGCCGCTTTATCCAAATACCATTCCGTCACGCCGTTTTTCGCCTGAATTTTGGCTGCAGGATAAGGCAGATTCTCTGCAGGAGTCGTTTGGATTTCTTTTAAAATGTCTGCTTTGCTTTCGCCAGTGACTAAATAGGTAATGCGTTTCGCTTGTTCAATGAGTTTGGCTGTTTTCGAAATGCGAATTTGACCACTTTCAGGGTGTTTTGCAATGATAGCTAGGTTTTCATCATCAAAATTAGTTTGATGTGGGAAGAGAGAAGCAGTATGACCGTCAGTTCCCATACCTAAAATGATCCAATCAAAAACACCGTTTGGAATGACCGCACTTAATTCTTCTTCGAAACGTTTTAACTCAAAGTGCGGTTCATTTTCGCCACGAATTCGGTGGATATTGTCTGCGGGAATTTGAATATGATCGAATAAGAGTTTTTGCACTTCACCGTAGTTGCTTTCTGAATCTGTTGGTGGAACCATGCGATCATCACCCCACCAAAAATGCAGATTCTTCCAGTTGATTTGTTCGGTATAAGGCGCTTTGGCTAAGGTTTTGAATAACAGCTTAGGCGTTGAACCGCCAGAAAGAGAAATATGCACAGGGTGATTTAATTGGCTATAAATCACAAATTCTTGGGCAATCTTTTCAACAGCATGTTGAGCTGTTGGGAAGGTAATGGTATTCATGTTTGTTTCTCTCTATTCGGTGATAAGCCTTCTTCTATTCATTGAAGAAGGCGAGATATTGATGACTAAACCTTTTTCTTCATTTTACCGCTTGGTTTACGCCATACGCGACCACTTTTCGCAATGAGTTTTTCAGCGGCAACTGGTCCCCAAGTGCCGGCTTCATATTCATGAACTCGGCCGCCCGCTTCTTTGTAGTCTAAAATCGGTTGAACGAATTTCCATGCGGCGTGTACCGCGTCAGTACGCGCAAAGAGTGTCGCATCGCCTTTCATCGCATCAAGCAATAAGCGTTCATAAGCTGTTAGCACTTGCTCATCGGCTAAATCGGCATAACGGAAATCCATTGATACTTCTTTGGCTTCAAAGCCTGCACCTGGTTTTTTCAAACCGAAGCGCATTGAAATGGCCTCATCTGGTTGAATACGGATGATTAATTTATTCTCAGGCGCATTTTGACTGAATACCGGATGTGGCGTAGTTTTGAAATGAATCACAATTTCAGTCACACGTGCCGGTAAGCGTTTACCTGTACGCACATAGAAAGGTACGCCCGCCCAACGCCAGTTTTCGATTTCGCAACGTAACGCCATGAAGGTTTCAGTGCGAGAGTTAGCTGGAACGCCTTTTTCCTGTAAATAGCCTTTAACTTCTTTGCCATCAATTTCCGCTGCAGTGTATTGACCAAGCACTAAGTTGTGCTCAACGTCATCTTGCGTTAATGGACGTAAAGAATGCATGACTTTGGCCACTTCATCACGCATTGAGTTCGCATTGATGATTGCCGGTGGTTCCATGGCAACCATGGCTAAAACTTGTAATAAGTGGTTTTGGAACATATCACGCATTGCACCGGAGCCATCATAATAGCCACCACGTTCTTCTACGCCAATGGCTTCGGCACCCGTAATTTCGACATAATCAATGTAATTACGGTTCCAAAGCGGTTCGAATAAACCATTTGAGAAGCGCAAAACAAGCAAGTTTTGTACAGTTTCTTTACCAAGATAATGGTCGATACGATAGATCTGATGCTCTTCAAAGAAACGATGAATTTGAACGTCAAGTTCTTGTGCTGTTTTTTCATCGTAACCAAAAGGTTTTTCGACAATAATACGTTTCCAACCGTCTTTTTCTTCGTTTAAACCATGAGCCGCAAGACATTCTGGAATTACACCATATAAGCTTGGTGGCGTGGACATATAGTAAAGGGTGTTGCCATTCGTTTGATATTTAGTATGTAATTCTTCTAAACGAGGGACTAATTTACCGTAATCCGCAGCATCAGATGTGTTTACCGCTTGGTAATAGAGATGACTACAAAAAGCGTCTAGCGTTTCTGGAGTGGTTTCTTCTGTTTCAAGTAACGCTTCGCGCATTTTTTCACGGAAAGTCTCATCGTTTAATTCTGAACGCGCGACACCTAATACAGAAAATTGGTTTAAACGACCAAATTTGAAGAGATTATAAAGTGCTGGAATGAGTTTACGGTGAGTTAAATCACCGGAAGCACCAAAAATCACGATACAGTTATTATTAGTTTGCATATTATTCCTTATTGTTCCGAGTAGTGTTTTTAAATAATGCAATATATTACTGCACTTTACCAATCGAACCAATCAATTAAATTGAAAGACAGATGCCCAATTTTGTGTATTATCTGCCACCATCACAAAGGAGGGATTAATTAAACTTTCACGCTGATTATAGGTGAGCGGTTGATAGTGCGGATCGAAAATCATTCCATTGATTTCAGCTAATAAAATTTCAGCCCCTGCCGTATCCCATTCGCCAGTTTTACCGAGTCGAACATAGCAATCAACAGCTCCCTCAGCAACCAAACCGCTTTTCAAACTGCTCGAACCCACCACCGTAAATTCGCATGCCAAATTCTTTGCTAAAATTGACCGCACTTTTTCTTGTGAGGTAGTGGCGCCTACGGCGATTTTTAACGGTTTGGTGAGATCGCTTTTTCTGGGTTGTAAGGTTTTTATTTCTTTGTTGCTTTGCTTGAATGCCCCAAAACCTTTCAGTGCGTAATAGGTGATATTCAAAATAGGGAAGTGGATAACACCCAGTACAGGTTGATGGTTTTGTACGAGTGTAATCAATACGGAGAATTGATCTGTGCGATCAATAAATTGTTGCGTGCCATCAAGGGGATCGATTAGCCAATAAGTTTGCCAAGTTTGGCGTTGTTCAAAGGGAATATTGCAGTTTTCCTCTGAAAGAACAGGAATGTCAGGGAAAAGTGCGGTCAGTTTTTTGATTAAAAATTGGCTGACAAATAAATCTGCTTCCGTGACAGGGGTGTTATCCGATTTAGTTTGTATTTTTACATCCTGTTGGTAAAAATGAGCTAAATGTTTTCCCGCTTCATTAGCGAGTGCACGGACTTGATCGAGAAGAGATTGAGATAATTGCATGTTTATTTCCTACTTTGATTTCGGTAATAACAAGGAGAGGAAAATTGTTGTATAGATTGCCAGGATGACAGAACCCTCTAAGACAAATAATACACGGTCAGTCAGATATTGAGTATTTTGTGCGATGAGAAGGTTGCCGATACTCCAATAACAAAAAAGAATGATGAATGAAAAAATGAGAATTTTATTCCACTGATGACGTAGATAGCCGCGGTATTTAGCAAAGTAAGCGTTGATTATCGCCGGCACGGTAAGTGGCCAGAATGTAAGAAAGAAACCAAATAATGCGGCATCGAAGTTACCTTCTTTGCAGTAGTCCATTCCGAAAGCGACATAAGCAATAATGCTACCGATTATCTGTGTAACCAATGGGAAGATGATAATTGCTTTTAGATAAGGGGATTGAGTTGACACCTTAAGCTCCTAGAAAAATAGGCTATCCGAGGACAGCCTATTTAAATCCATTATTTCGATTTCTTCGCACGTAATACACGAGAAACAAAAATAAAGATACCAAAGATAAATACGGCAAGACCAAGTAATTCGCCAATATTATCCCAGTTTTCTAGCGCTAAGGCTAATGGCGCTTCTGAACCACCCGAAGTCACAGATGCTGCAATAATAAAGGCTAAGATAACGCCCATTAAGCTTTCACCCACAATTAAACCTGCCGCGAAGAGTGTGCCGAAACGTTCTGCTTTTTTCTCTACTTCAGCGTCATGAGTGCGTTTTGCATAGTTTTTAATATGACGGGTGATGAACCATGCCATTACAGCCCCAACGACAACCGGCATATTGATTGATGGTGGAAGGTAGATACCAATCCCGACGGCTAATACCGGTAAGGCAAAGCGACTGTTACTGGTTTTACGCATAAATGCATCTACAATAATCAACACAATACCTAAGCCCACACCACTTAAAATATAAGTCCATTCTAATTGATTGGTGAAAATACCTTTTGAAATGGTGGTCATAATGGTTGCTTGTGGCGCAGAAAGTGCTTGTGTTGGATCCATGTCTGGACGCGGTAATGCACCTGTGAAGCCATAAGCGTGGTATAAAATTTCTAATACCGGCGCAATCACTAATGCACCAACGAAACAACCAATGATTAACGCAACCTGTTGTCTCCAAGGAGTTGCTTCAACTAAAAGACCGGTTTTTAAGTCTTGTAAGTTATCGTTTGAAATAGTCGCGGTGGTTAAAACGATAGATGCCGTGAATAAGGTCAATGCCGTTAAGAATTTTTGACCGTCAGCCGTTTCAAATAAACCACTGCTTTTACCAATGGTTACTAAAACAAGTGAAATCACGATAACAGAAATGATCCCGATACCAGAAATAGGGCTAGAAGATGAGCCTACAAGTCCAGCCATATAACCAGACGCTGCTGCAACGAAGAAGCCAATTAATACTGCGAGTAGCGTACAAACCACCACTAATAATACGGCAAGTTCAGCAGAAATAGGCGCTGCTGCCACAAAGTGATATAAGGAAATCACGATTAACACGACAGTCGCCAATAAAATGTAAATGATGGTTTTTGGTGATAAGTCGATATCAATACGATGTTCTGATTCCTCTTGGGAACCTTTTAACATACGGAAAGAATGAATCATCCCTTCGATCATTGGTTTGAGAAGGATTAATAATGTCCAAATCGCTGCAATACCGATAGTACCCACACCAATAAAGCGAACTTTGGTTTTCCATTCAGCCATGGCATAACTAACAATAGAGGCATCCGTTGGCATATCGCCTGTTGCAGTGAAATAAGGTACTGCGACACCCCAAGCAAGGAATGTGCCGAATAACATGGCCAGACCGCCCACGATACCAATTAAGTAACCCGCCCCCACTAAGGCAAGAGAGAAGCCCATTGGTAATTGGAAAATCGCTTTACCGTTAGAGAACCATGCGCTCGCGCTATCAGACATGACACGTAATGCGTTGGTTAAGAATGCAACAGTTCCTGCAAAAATACCGCCGTAAGCAATATCTTTTACACCACTGTCGCTTTCGTCATTATTACCCGCTTTTAAGATTTCAGCAGCAGCCACACCTTCAGGGTAAGGTAAGTCGCTGTTTACCACCATTGCACGACGTAATGGAATGGTAAATAGTACGCCTAGGGTACCACCAGCGGCACAGATAAGCACAGTTTGCCAAAATGGAAATTCTTGCCAGTAACCCATCATTAATAGGCCTGGAAGCACGAAAATAACAGAAGATAACGTCCCTGCTGATGAAGCTTGGGTTTGTACCATGTTATTTTCTAAGATACTGGAATCCTTGAAGAATTTTAAAACAGCCATAGAGATAACGGCAGCAGGAATGGAGGACGCAAACGTCATCCCCACTTTAAGACCCAAATAAACGTTAGATGCAGTGAAGATCACTGTAATTAACGCCCCAAGGAACATCCCCCGGAAGGTCAATTCTTTTAAATTATTATGAGACATAGATTTTCCTATATATATTTTTCAAAAAATGGCGATACATTCTCAAAAAAAGAATATTTATGCAAGTTTTCTTTAAAGTTAATCGCTTGCGATTAGAATTTATCTAAATTTATTCGATTTATTTACGTTTTTTCAAAAAATCTCGCAAAGAATAAAGTGCAGCAAGATTTCTGGCCTCATTAAATTCATCACTGACCAAAAGTGCATCAAGTTGCGATAACGGATAACGCACCATTTCTAATGGTTCAGGCTCATCGCCTTCTAGTTGATTTGGATACAGATCTTCGCCTAATAAAACGTGCATTTTATGCCCCATAATTTGTGGATTGATTTTCATGGTACGTAAAAATGTCCATTTTTTTGCGCCGAAGCCAATTTCTTCCTGTAATTCTCGATTGGCACTTTGTTCGGGCGTTTCTCCCATATCCATTCCACCTTTTACAAAGCCTAACTCATATTGTTCTGTTCCTACCGCGTATTCACGAACAAGAAGTAAATCTTCACCATCAATTGCAATCACCATGACAGAATCGCGATTGAAAGGGCGAAAACGTTCGTAAGTGCGGTCAATTCCATTGGAGAATTTGAGAGCAACAGCTTGAATTTCAAACAAGCGGGATTTTGCCACCGTGGAAAGGGAGAGAATGTGTGGAAGTTGTTTTTTCATGATATTAGCCCTATTATCTTGTCATTGGCTCATCATACGCAAAGTGAGAGAAATAGGAAGAGTTATGGCTGAAAATAACGAAGTACGATTAGATAAATGGCTTTGGGCGGCGCGTTTTTATAAAACCCGTAGCATTGCGAAAGCGATGATTGAAGGCGGCAAAGTCCATTACAACGGTCAGCGTGCAAAAGTGAGTAAAACCGTCGAAGTCGGTGCAATGATTAAACTCCGCCAAGGCAATGATGAGAAAGAAATTGAAGTGATTGCGTTGAGCGATCAACGTCGTGGTGCGCCTGAAGCACAATTGCTTTACCAAGAAACAGCACAGAGTGTGAAAAAACGGGAAGAAATGGCGTGGGCGAGAAAAAATAATGCACTTTCGATGCCACATCCTGATCGTCGTCCAAATAAAAAAGAACGTCGAGATTTATTGAAATTTAAACATCAAGATGAGTTCTAGAAAACAAAAGTGCGGTCAAATTTGACCGCACTTTGTGTATTAATGGTTTTTGTGGCTTTTTTTGTAAAGAATTTTGTCGGTATAAGCCATCGCAATTGCTGAAATCAAGAAAGAAAAATGAATAATCACTTCCCACATAATTGTTTTTTCAGAAATTTTTGAGGCATTCACAAAGGTTTGTAATAAGTGAATAGACGAAATGCTGATAATTGACATAGAAAGTTTCACTTTCAGCACAGTTGCATTCACATGGCTCATCCATTCAGGTTGATCGGGGTGGTTTTTCGTACGAAGTTTTGAAACGAAAATCTCATAACCACCTAATGTCACCATCACCAATAAGTTCGCAATCATCACTACATCAATGAGATTGAGTACGGCGAGCATAATGGTATCTGCATCCATTTCATTAACATTGGTGATGAGATACCACAAGTTTTTCATAAACTTGTAGGCATAGATGCCTTGCACGACAATTAAACCTAAGTAAATAGGCACTTGTAGCCAACGACTTGCAAAAATTGTTTTGCTTAGAAAACTGGTTTGTTCATTATATTTTGCACATGGATCCGTGATTTCTTTTGGTTCCGTCGCCATAAAATTCCCCACAAATAAAAAATTCAAATAAAAAAGCGGCAAGAAAATAGCCGCTTTTAAAGAAAAATTCAACAGGTATGTTTTATTTTACCCCGTTCTCGGTAGTGATAAGGGATAGGCGAGTTAAATCCACGTCATTATTGAGCAATTCAACATTTGGCATGTTCTTGTTAGCCTTCGCTGACAAGTCTTTAAAACGTTCTACTTTCCCCACTAAACCTTGTTGTCCTACAAGAGCAGTGACAGTACTGTTGTATTGATTACTCACGGTAGAAAGGGTATTGCCCAGTTTGCTCAAGCGTTCTGCTACCAAGCAAATTTGGTTATAAATTTCACCTGCTTTCTCTGCGATTTCTTTGGCTTCGGCATTGCCGCGTTCGATACGCCATAAATTCGCCACCGTGCGTAGAATTGGCATGAGGGTCGTGTGCGAAACCATAATGACATTTTTCTCGTAGCCATAATTAAACAGACTTGGGTCCAATTTTAAGGCTTCGATATAAGCGGGTTCCACAGCAATGAACATCAAAACAAAATTAGGGCTACGCATGCCAATCAAATTGCTGTAATCCTTGCGGTGCAAGTCATCAATGTGATTTTTCAGCGCTTTAATATGCTCCCTTAGTAAACGCTCACGTTCAAATTCATCCTCAGAATTGACCGCACTTTCGTAAGCATTCAATGACATTTTGCTATCAATGATGATGTTTTTCTCATCAGGTAGGTTGAGTACAAAATCAGGATAGTTTCGTCCGCCCTGCTCATCTTTAAAATGCGCTTGTGCACTGTAATGCACGTTTTCAATCAGACCAGCCAACTGAAGTGCACGCTCAAGTTGTACTTCTCCCCAGTTGCCTAAGGTTTTCTTTTCACCTTTTAAAGCAGAGGTTAAATTATTGGCCTCTTTCGACATATTTAAGCCAATTTCCAATACCTTTTTGATTTCCGCTTCTAAACCTGCATTGCCTTTCACCGATTCTGAATGGATTTCATTGACTCGTTTTTGGAAGCCTTCAATTTGTTCACGGAAAGGTTTCAACAGCGTTTCCAATGCCGTTTGATTGGTTTGATTAAAGGACTGGCTTTTTTCTTCCAAAATGCGGTTAGCCAGATTTTGGAACTCTACGCCAAGCTGTTGTTTGGATTGCTCAATATGCTGTTGCTGTTCGGCAAAATGTTTTTCTTTTTCGGAAAGGGTAGTTTTCAACTCCGTTAATTCTTGTGAAAGTGCGGTCAATTTTTCCAGCGTTTTTTGCTGCTCTTGTTCTTTTCTAAGTAGATTTTCCTGAGCTTGTTGCAATTGCCCTTGCAAGCTTTCGGCTTGTGCAGATGCTATCCCAAAGCGTTCTTTTAATGCCGTAATTTGCCCGCCAATTTGATCGTGACGGAACTGTTCTTCATCCAACTCTTTTTCTAAATATTGGATTTTCTCATCACGTTCATTTAGGCGAGTTAGCAAGCCTTCCGCATGAGTTTGCGCTTTAATGGCTTGTTGTTCTAATTGATTTTTGACCGCGCTTAAAGAATCAAAACGCTCCGCTAATTGATTGTAATCGCCGATAGTTTTATTGAGATCTTGTTGTAATTCTTGCGTATCTCGTTTACTGCGGCTTAATAAAAAAAGCATCACAATGCTGATAAAAACCAGCACGGCAATGATGATTAAATATTGATTAGACGTGAGTTCTGACATAAATAGGCTCCTGGAAACGGAAAAATTTTAGCATATTCCCAGAAACTTTTTAAAAATTAAGATTGTTAATTAGGTAAGAAAAGTGCGGTCAAAAATAACCGCACTTTTTTATAAAGATTAGTAGTTTGAGTTAATCAATACTTCTTCGCCGTAGCCACCAAGGGTTGGCATTGGTTGGTAAGTGGAGTTTGCTGCACGCATTAAACGAATACCACGAATACCTGCTTCTTTTGCGGCTAGGATATCGTCATCGCTATCACCATAGTGAATACTCACTTTGTGCTCGATAATACCCGGTGTTTTGTTATATTTAGTTGGAAGCTTGCGACCACCCATGAATTCTACAGGATGCATGTCCTTAATATTAAAGGCTTTTTGTAGCACTGGTGTCACACCATCTTTATCGCCTGCTGTACGACCGGTAATGAAATAAATTTGGTCACCACGTGCTTGGTGCATATTAATTAAATCTACCGCAATTTGTTTTGGAATAGAATATTGGTCACAACCCGCATTGACTTCATTCCAGAAATCTTGATTTTTTAAGTAATCATTTTTACCTGGGGAGTATTTTTCTTGGCCGTGATAGAAACAAGGACTACTGAAAAGTACAGTGTCGTCAATGTCGAAGCTCACATTAATTGGTGCTTTGCCTTCCAATTCTTTTTTCAATTGTTCAACAGAGATCCAGTGAATCGGTTTTTGCTCTGTCATTTCACGAGCATTCGTACCTTGTTCAGTGTAAGGTTCTTTGTTTGATGCAAAAGTAGAGACTGCGCTTGCCGCTAAAATTGCAATGGCAGAAAGTTTAAGTAAATTTTTCATGTTTTCCTCATTAAGTAGTTTGTTTTACTTGTAACAAATCATATCCCTTTAAAATATGGGTGTGAAATAATAGCAATCGTTTGCTATTTAAAAAAGTGATCTTTGTCACATTTTTTTGAAATGGTTGTTTAATAAAGCATCAAAGAAAAATTTCCCCTTGAATTTGGCGGAATCGATCGCCATATAACGAATAACTTTTCTTAAAAGAAGGATAAAAAGAATGACAACAATTGTAAGCGTACGTCGTAATGGCCAAGTGGTTGTTGGGGGCGATGGACAGGTTTCATTAGGCAACACCGTCATGAAAGGGAATGCCCGTAAAGTACGCCGTTTATATAATGGCAAAGTTTTAGCCGGTTTCGCAGGTGGTACAGCCGATGCGTTCACCTTATTTGAATTATTCGAACGTAAATTAGAAATGCATCAAGGGCATTTGTTAAAAGCCGCGGTGGAATTAGCGAAAGATTGGCGAACCGATCGTGCGTTACGCAAGTTAGAAGCGATGCTGATTGTAGCAGATGAAAAAGAAAGTTTAATCATTACCGGTATTGGTGATGTGGTTCAACCGGAAGCCGATCAGATTTTAGCCATTGGTTCTGGCGGTAACTATGCATTATCGGCAGCCCGTGCGTTGGTGGAGAATACTGATTTATCAGCTCGTGAAATTGTGGAAAAATCTTTAAAAATTGCCGGTGATATTTGCGTGTTTACCAATACAAATTTCACTATTGAAGAATTACCGAATAAATAAGGAAAAATTATGTCTGAAATGACCCCTCGTGAAATTGTTTCCGAATTAGATCAACATATTATCGGCCAAAAAGAGGCGAAAAGAGCGGTTGCGATCGCATTACGTAACCGTTGGAGAAGAATGCAGTTGCAAGAACCACTTCGCCATGAAGTCACCCCTAAAAATATTTTAATGATTGGGCCAACGGGTGTGGGTAAAACCGAGATTGCACGTCGTCTTGCAAAATTAGCCAATGCGCCATTCATTAAAGTGGAAGCAACCAAGTTCACCGAAGTGGGCTATGTGGGGAAAGAAGTGGATTCCATTATCCGGGATTTAACGGACAGTGCGATGAAATTGGTTCGCCAACAAGAAATTGCGAAAAATCGTGCGAAAGCAGAAGATGCGGCGGAAGACCGTATTTTAGATGCATTATTGCCCCCACCGAAAAATCAATGGGGTGAAGTCGAAAACCACGATACCAACAGCAGCACTCGCCAAGCGTTCCGTAAAAAATTACGCGAAGGGCAATTAGACGATAAAGAAATCGAAATTGATGTGTCTGCGGGCGTGTCAATGGGCGTGGAAATCATGGCACCTCCAGGCATGGAAGAAATGACCAATCAGTTGCAATCCATGTTCCAAAGCCTGGGTTCGGATAAAACCAAAAAACGCAAAATGAAAATTAAGGATGCATTAAAAACCTTAATTGACGATGAAGCTGCCAAATTGATTAATCCGGAAGAATTGAAACAAAAAGCCATTGATGCAGTTGAACAAAACGGTATCGTGTTTATTGATGAGATCGACAAGATCTGTAAAAAAGGCGAATACAGTGGTGCAGATGTTTCTCGTGAAGGTGTGCAACGTGACTTATTACCATTAGTGGAAGGTTCAACAGTTAATACGAAACACGGGATGGTGAAAACTGATCATATTCTCTTTATTGCATCAGGAGCATTCCAAGTGGCGCGTCCATCGGATTTAATTCCAGAATTGCAAGGTCGTTTGCCGATTCGTGTTGAATTGTCTGCATTAACGGCAGAGGATTTTGAGCGTATTCTAACTGAGCCAAATGCGTCTTTAACGGAGCAATATAAAGCGCTTATGGCGACAGAAGGCGTGAGCATTGAGTTTACACAAGATGCCATTAAGAAGATTGCTGAAGCAGCTTTCCGTGTGAATGAGAAAACGGAGAATATTGGTGCAAGACGTTTACATACCGTTATGGAACGTTTAATGGATAAAATCTCATTTGATGCGAGCGATATGAACGGACAAACCGTGAATATTGATGCGGCCTATGTGATTGAGGCATTAGGCGAAGTGATTGAAAATGAAGATTTAAGTCGCTTCATTCTGTAATGAAAGTTTAGATAAAGAAAAAGTGCGGTTATTTTTAACCGCACTTTTTTTATCTCTTAAATAAAGATTAGTGACCGCCACAACCACAGCCGCCATGACCGTGTCCGTGATCATGATCGTGTTTATGACCACCGCCACAACAACCGCCGTGTCCATGATCGTGATCATGGTGGTGATGACCATGACCGCCGCAACCACAACCGTGACCATCTTCGTCATCATGATGGTGGTGGTGATCATGTGCGCCATGTACGTGACCGTGAGCAATTTCTTCTAATGTTGCTTCACGAGTGCCCACAACTTCCACAGTGAAGTGTAATTCTTGACCCGCTAACATATGGTTACCATCAACCACCACTTCATCGCCATCCACTTCAGTGATCACAACAGGAACTGGGCCGATGTCTGTATCTGCTAAGAAACGCATACCAACCACCACTTCATCAACGCCTTGGAATACCTCTTTGGGTACACGTTGAACCATATTTTCATTGTATTCGCCGTAGCCTTCTTCAGGTTGAACACGCACTTCAAATTTGTCGCCAACTTCTTTACCTTCTAAAGCATTTTCAAGACCAATGATTAAGTTATTGTGGCCTTGTAAATATTCTAATGGTTGATTTGCTGGTGCTTCATCAACTAATACACCGTCTTGAGTACGTACTTGGTAAGCGATACTCACAACCGTATTTTTTGCTATTTTCATAGTGTTTTCCTTATTAAAAAAATCGTCGTTCATTGTATAGAAAATTATTCTTTAAGCAATGCAATTCGCGCATTCACACTGACTTTAATTTTCTCTTTGCCACTTTGAGTGTAAGTTTCATCTTTTTCATCCGAGTAAGAGAAACTTTTTGCCATCATTGCCCCTGCAGCATAAGGGCGGAAATCATTCGCGGAATCATTGGCAGAAGACACGTCAAGGCTTTGTGTGTGATAACCTTTCATCTGCAAAGATTCTTGAATTAATAGGGCTTTATCTTTAACTTTTGCTAAAGCCTCTTTGGTTAATTCATTTTCTAAACTACTTAATTTCTCACGTGAAACAGAGGCACTTACGCGATCAATGGCTAATACGCCATCTAATTCATGTACTAATGTTGATAATGCTTGAGAATCTTTACTTTCTAAGGTTAATTCTGCACGCGCAATCCAGCCTTGTTGTTTGCCTTTATTGTCATAGCGAATCCAGGTATTGCGAGAATTATCTTTAATTTCAACCGCACTTTGTGCTTTTGCCAACTCAATGGCTTTATTCATTTTTTCCGCCATAGTTTTATTGAGTGCGGATAAATCATTGCCTTCCGCTTGGTAAAAAAGGGACACTTGCAATAAATCTCGTTCTACCTCTCTTTCAGCTTCAACACTAAAGCTGACATCCGTTGACTGATGAAATACGGGTTCTGTTGCAAAAGAAGCGATAGGCAAGGCAAGTAATGCTAAAGAAAGCGTTTTGAGTTTCATTGTTTCATTCCTATTTGGGTAAGATAAAAATTAAGGGCGGTTTAATACGCCCTTTGTTATTATTAATGTAAACGTTCGTTGTCGTCTTCGACATCTTCATCGTCAAAAAATTCGCCGTCATCGCCGTATTCATCGTCCTCGGCATTCGGATCTTCAAAATACGTGCCCCAGCCATCATAAATACCTTTGTATTTTTCCACTAATGGTAAAATTTCTTTTTGTTGTGCATCGATAATTTCGGGCTTTAATTCTACTTCACTGATGATGTCAAAGCAGAAAATGACCTTGCCACTTTCATCTTCAAATTCTTCCGCTTCTGACACTTCATAGCCTGCTTTGAAAGCATCCACAGCAATTTTTTCTAATGTATCAAAATCATAATGAGCGATGTGATGTTCGATAATATAAAGCGCATCCGGATCGCTGCCGTCATTTAATAAATCCGTAATGATTTCACGAGTTTCTTCTTGGAGTTCGTTAAAGTTCGTCATAAGGCATTCCTTTTGTCAGAAAAAGTGCGGTCATTGTAGGGGATAAAGATGAAAATGTCGCTAAAAATTTATGCTCATTTCAGTTTGCCTTGACGGGGAGGAAAGGTTAAAATTCTGCGCGAATAAATTGTGTTTAACATGCCCAGCTGATCACGCTATTTATTGCAGCGAAAAAGTTGGGCTTTCTTATTTTAGAACGAAAAAAATGGTCAAACATCTCCCTTATTTCACCTTAAAAACACCGCCAAAATCAACCGCACTTTTAAAGCAAGCGTTCGCTGACTTTATTGTTAAAGAAGATCTCGGCTATGAAATGTCAGGCGAAGGCGAATTTGTGGCGGTAAAAATCCGTAAAACGGATTGCAATACATTGTTTGTAGGCGAAAAGTTAGCCAAGTTTGCAGGTGTTTCTGAGCGAAATATGGGGTATGCCGGTTTGAAAGATCGTCATGGCATTACGGAACAATGGTTTTGTTTACAAATGCCGGGGAAGGAAACACCAGATTTTAGCCAATTTCAGTTGGAAGGCGTCGAGATTTTAGACGTCACTCGCCACAATCGTAAAATTCGTACGGGTAGTCTTCAAGGAAATGCCTTCGAGATTTTATTGCGCGGTGCAAAAGAAAGTGATGAGTTGAATGTACGCTTAAATTTTGTGGCGAAATATGGTTTCCCTAACTATTTCACCGAACAACGTTTTGGACGCGACGGTCATAATCTGACTCAAGCGATTCGTTGGGCGAAAGGGGAGATTAAGGTCAAAGATCGTAAAAAACGCAGTTTTTATCTTTCAGCAGCTCGCAGCGAAATTTTTAATTTAGTTGTAGCAGAACGAATTGAACAAAATGTGGCAGATCAGGTTCTAAGAGACGATATTGTGCAATTAAACGGATCGCACAGTTGGTTTAAGGCCGATGAAAATGAAGATTTAGCAGTCTTACAGCAACGTTTGAACGAACAAGATATTTTGCTCACCGCGCCTTTAATTGGCGAAGAAAATTTATCTGCAAGTGCGGTCGAAAATAAAGTGGTTTTGGAACATCAGGTTTTCCAAGAATTAATGAAACAAGAAAGAATGAAAGCCGCTCGCCGCCCTTTATTGATGCAGGCAAAAGATTTCCATTGGACGTTTGTTGAAGAAGGATTGAAGCTCTCATTTTATTTGCCGGCAGGGAGTTATGCCACTGCATTGGTGCGAGAGTTAGTGAATATTAAGGAAGAAGAATAATGCGAATTTTAGTCAGCAATGATGACGGTTTTCATGCCGAAGGGATTCAAGTTTTAGCAAAAGAATTACGCAAAATTGCCGATGTGGTGATCGTTGCGCCCGATCGTAATCGTAGCGCGGCATCAAGCTCATTAACGCTTGTTGAGCCACTTCGCCCACGTCATTTAGATAGTGGTGATTATTGCGTGAATGGCACACCGGCTGACTGTGTGCATTTGGCACTAAACGGTTTTTTATCTGGACAAGTGGATCTTGTCGTATCAGGCATTAACGCGGGTTGCAATATGGGGGATGATACGATTTATTCAGGTACTTTGGCTGCAGCATTGGAAGGTCGCCATTTAGGGTTGCCAGCTATTGCGGTATCTTTAGATGGTCGTTTGCATTATGAAACAGCGGCTCGTGTAGTGTGCGATTTAATTCCGAAATTACATCCTCAATTATTGAATAAACGCGAAGTGATCAATATCAATGTGCCAGATTTGCCTTACGAAGAACTCAAAGGCATTAAAGTCTGTCATTTAGGTTATCGCTCATCCGCTGCAGAAGTGATTAAACAAGAAGATCCTCGTGGCGAAAATATTTATTGGATTGGCCCGTCAGGCTTGCCAGAATATGATGGTGAAGGTACAGATTTCCATGCGGTAAAAAATGGTTATGTTGCCATTACGCCAATTCAAGCGGATCTTACGGCTCATCAGTCAATTGCTGCTTTACAAGATTGGCTGGAAAGTGAATAATGTGCCGTTTTGAAACGAATTTTCCCTATTGAAGCAATAAAGGATAAGTGAATGAATATTTTTGGTGCGATGTATGATAAAACAATGCAATGGTCAAAACATCGCTTTGCCGTGTTTTGGTTATCCTTTGTGAGTTTTATTGAGGCCATTTTTTTCCCTGTTCCACCAGATGTGATGTTGATTCCGATGTCAATGTCAAAACCGAAAAGTGCATTTCGTTTTGCGCTTTATACGGCGGTCGCTTCAGTAGTGGGGGGAATGATTGGTTATGCTATTGGTTACTATGCCTTTGATTGGGTACAAGGCTATATTCAACAATGGGGTTACCAAGCCGCTTGGGAGCAGGCCATGGCGTGGTTTAAAGAATGGGGTATTTTAGTGGTCTTTGTTGCCGGTTTTAGTCCTATTCCTTATAAAGTTTTCACCATTTGTGCCGGCGTGATGCAAATGTCATTTATACCCTTTGTGATAACCGCATTTGTATCGCGTTTTGCTCGTTTTATTTTAGTGGCAAAACTGGCCGCATGGGGCGGAGAGAAATTCGCCGCGAAATTACGTAAATCCATTGAAATCATTGGTTGGAGTGTGGTTGCTCTGGCTGTGATTGCTTATCTTATTTTAAAATAACAGGATGACCTTTTTTATGAATAAATTACTCTTAATTATCTCGAGTGCATTGCTGATTTCTGCTTGTACGGGAGAGCCGAAAAAACAAGATTCCGATGCGTTACCTGATGGTATTATGCAGCCAGTCGAGGGAACGGGAGCGGTTGCCGGTGGTAGCTTTATGCCGGAAATTGAAAAGAATTCGATGCCAAATCAAATGAAATAAATTTAATGTTAAAGGAAGAATAAATGAAAAAATCGTTTTTATTGCTCCCTGTGAGTATCGCTATTTTAACAGCTTGTAGTTCAAATAGCCCTGCGCCAATTGAAAATGTAGATGGCACACTTTCTCCGGGTGTAATGCAGCCTGTTGATAATAATTCGAGCGGTACATGGCAGCCAGAAATTCAACAAAATACGATGCCAAATACCATGGGTAATAGCGTGCCAACGGGCACTCAAACACCACAACCAAGTTTCCAACCGACGTATCAACCGGTTCAACAACCTGCTGCAGCACAGCCTAAACCAACGCCAGCTCCAGCACCAGTTCAACCACAAACTAAAACAGTAACCAAAACGGTTTCTGATTGCACCAGCTCTGGCGCAATCAACGTGCCTCGTAATCCAAATACTAATGCACCGGATTACAGCCAAATTCAAAAAGGTTCATACAAAGGAAATACCTATAAAGTAAACAAAGGCGATACCATGTTCTTAATCGCTTACTTGACCGGTATGGACGTGAAAGATTTAGCAAGCATGAATAATATGAAAGAGCCTTATAGCTTAAGTGTGGGCCAAACGTTAAAAATTTCAAATTGTTCTACTAAAACGGTTACTACGACTGTACCAGTGAAAACGACAGCACCAGCTGCACCGGCAGCTCCTGCTGAGCCAGAAGTGACTTATACACCAGGTGCAAACGGTACGCAAATTGGTTCTGATGGTACGGTAATTGGTCCAATTAAATCAGGTGTTGCAACAGGTGGCGCATCAACACCAGCGTTTACCAACAATACACCTAGCACACCGGTGACAACGACAACACAAGTGGAAACCACAAACAATACACCAGTTAATGCGAACGTTGTGGCACCAGTTGCATCGAATGTGGCATGGCAATGGCCAACCCAAGGCAATGTGATCCAAGGTTTCTCTAACTCTGATGGTGGTAACAAAGGGATTGATATCAGTGGTTCTCGCGGACAAGCGGTTAAAGCTGCTGCGAGTGGTCGTGTTGTTTATGCGGGTAACGCATTACGTGGCTACGGTAACTTAATTATCATCAAACATAATGATGATTTCTTAAGTGCTTATGCACACAACGACAAGATCCTTGTGAGCGATCAACAAGAAGTGAAAGCGGGTCAAGAGATTGCGAAAATGGGTAGCACAGGAACCAATGCCGTGAAACTTCACTTCGAGATCCGTTATAAAGGTAAATCTGTCGATCCAGTTAGATACTTACCGAGAAGATAATCTTTTCTCATAAAAAAGTGCGGTTAAAAATGACCGCACTTTTTGTTATACTCTCACCAATTTTTTCTCAATGCTTAGAATCTAAGGTTAATTCAATGCGTACAAGTCAATATTTATTCTCAACACTAAAAGAAACCCCAGCTGAAGCGGCCATTGTGAGCCATCAATTAATGCTTCGTGCGGGGATGATTCGTCCTCTTGCTTCAGGTCTTTATAACTGGATGCCAACAGGCTGGCGTGGGGTTCGTAAAGTAGAACAAATCATCCGTGAAGAAATGGATAAAA
>OBYS01000657.1_pt1 | contig 18344 bp, 14 predicted proteins | sample 1476791 | NCBI WGS metagenome assembly OBYS01 (sample SAMEA2580205, study PRJEB22360) | human gut metagenome | biome: human gut; feature: human-associated habitat; material: faeces | place: Denmark | collected 2008/2010
CAGTCAGGGCTTTAAAAAAGAGGGGGCCACAAAGGCCCCCCGCCGGCCGGTCCATGCATACGAGCCGCGGAAGATCCACCACCCTGACCAACATGACTTAAAGTTGCTCCGTGTTTATCGAGCCACTCAATAGACTCGTTTGATTTATCGGCAAGCACTCTTACGAGATCCGGATTAGAAACATTCTTCCCGCCCTTCATGGTGTCGTCAAACATCAACTGCGGATTGTCCTCAATACCCGCCCGCTTCTGAAATTTTGTTCCTGCGGCATTCATACCGCCGGCTGCCAATTGGCTATTACCGCCCGGAACGGCCATCTTCTCAATCATGATGAGATTTTTTACGCCGGCTTCTCTTGCAGCCATTGAAGCCGTGAAACCAGCCGCGCCAGAACCAACAATTAGCAAGTCTGTTTTTTCTACTTTTACAGGTTTTAATCCTTCATATTTTGACAAATCGTCTGTGAACTTGGCCTTCAACCCGCTTACACCCTGCTTCATCTTGTTCAGCGACGGGAAATCGTGGCAGTTAGTGCAATAAGCTACGCTGGGAACATGGCCGGAGTGGCAGGCCGTACATTGCATTTGGCCAATATGGCTCTTATGAGGATTAGGACTTTGGGAGTTTGTCTTTGCCCCCATTTGCTCTAATGATCCATGACAAATGACGCACTGTTTATTGATTTCAGTCTCTGAATCTGAGATGACATTTGATGTATGACATGCAGCGCAGTCAAGTCCTTTCTTCGTATGAACACCGGCTAAATAAGCTGCTTTATCTCCGCTCATATATTGTTTAGAGAGATCGGCATTGAAAGGTTCGGCAGAGGCTGTATTAATAAATGCAAAAGACAGCACACCCGCCATCAACGCATACGCTACTAATGGTTTAAACATTTAATTCTCCTTGTGGACGAGCTAATTTCGTAATTAGATTATGTGAGTTAGAGAGGAGAATTTCTATTTAAAAATAGCTAAGATAACGTTAGGTTTTATCTAACACTATTTGCTTAAATGTTTCGCTACGATCTCAATGATTTGCTTTTACTGCAAGCAATATCGGACTGTCAAAACTTGACGAGAGGAGCAGAAAAAATCGGCCTTACCGCTCCCTCCGCATCCGTTCGCATTCGAAAATTAGAGGAGGCATTGAAAGTCAAGCTCCTAAAAAGGAGTCCTAAGGGCGTTGAATTAACCTCTGCTGGAAAATTAGTTGTTGACCAATCAAAAAAGGTTTTCTGGACCTTTGAGGGCATGGCTTCTTCGCTTCGACCGTTCATCCGTAAAGAAGAAGGCGTAATCAAAATCTTCGCTAATTATGGTGCGGCAATTGATTTCCTCCCTTACGACCTCGCTGAGTATATGGCGGTTCATAATGAAATTTCCTTCGTGCTGGAACAGAGACCCTCTCTTGACGTCGTCAGGGCAGTTGCCACCGGCGAAGCAGACATTGGCATCTCAGTTTGTGAGGTTCTTCCGGAATCATTAAGAAGCTATCCATACCATGAAGACAGATTAGTAGCTATCCTTCCCGAAAACCATCCGCTTGCTGATCGAACCCATGTCGACTTCAAAGAATTACTGGTTTTCGATTCTGTCGGCCTATCTCAAAATTGTTCCATGCAACTTTTCCTTTGCAAAAAGGCCGTGGATTTAGGTTTGCCGATGAAACTTAAAGTGCAGGTGGACAATCCCCATATTCTCTTTGAGTTCGTTTCTGTTGGAGTCGGCTACGCCATCGTTTCTCAAAAGACATTAGAGAAAAGGTCTCCGGAATGGAAATTTAAAACTGTCCAATTAAACGATCCATGGGCTCGGAGGGAATTAAAAATTTTCCTGCCGCAAGCTAAAGATTCCGAAACAAATCGTCTTGAAGAATTCAAAGATTATTTACAGTCAAGAGGCTATATGAAAAGCCTTGACGACTAACCGTAGCAGCACGACTAAAGACTCAGAAACTGGTCTTCCCAGCAAAAGTCTAACCGCCCATAAGCTTTCAACTTTTACGACTATAAAGCGAAAAAGAAAAATAACCGCTATCAGACGAGGCTCTCGTCTGACAATTTAAGAGAGCAGGAAAGATTGAGCAGCTCAATTAAATGGGAAGAACTAATCGTCGAAATTTAGGGGGAGATTGTTCTCCCTATTTTGATAAAATCACAAAGTAGCTGTTTTTACCTCGTGACTCTTAGAATCACTAGAGAGCCCCACTAACGGTCTTGATTTTAGTACCTCTGCCTTACTTAATCCATAAGGGTTTTCTCAATGAAAAAACTCGATAATCTTTTGGCTTGGAAAGTTTTTAAGCTCGCACTAGAGACAGGAAACCTAACTCAAGCATCCATTCAATTAGACCTTGATACAGCCGCCGCAAGTCGCTTAATCGACGGGCTTGAAAGAGAGTTGGGTGAAAAGCTTCTGTATCGAAACAGACGCCCCTTCATCGCCACAACTACGGGCGATGAGATTCTCGCTGACGTCTCTAGTCTCATTGAAGCCCATGACAAACTGACGCGACGATTTACGTTGAAGCGAGGCCAATCAGTCATAGGTCATAAAGTCATCACTCTTTCAGCTGCGCAAGGATACGGACATGGCTGGCTTATGCCTCGGCTTCTTGAATATATGAAGGTTAACGATAATGTAACATTCGACACTTTAACAGAGAGAAATTTGAGGGATCTTCAGGAGGGTAGGATAGAAGTCCTCCTCTCTGTTCACCGCTTTATTCGCCAAGGATTCGTAATAAAGCCTTATGCAGTTCTTCCATGTATTGCGTTCGCATCACCGGAGTACATCCGTCAATACGGCATGCCCTCCCACCCCGAAGAATTAAAAAATCACGTAGGCCTCATACGCTCTGGCACTAACTTCCCTATATCGCACGAAAGGATTACAAACGGCACAGATGTCAAACCACTCATCTGGGGAAAAGTCATTAAAGCCGAAAATTCCATCGTCTTAAAACGGTTAGCCGTTCAAGGTGTCGGCATTGTGTTTGACTTACCGATAGGTTTTTTCACAGAAGAATTGGCTGCCGGCAAGCTCGTCCCAACAATCGGAAACTGGAGAAGAACTCCTTTTTATTGCTCAGTTGTCACAACAGAGCAGCTCTACAAGAACGATTTGATTATTCGAGACTTTGTGAACTGGATGCAAATCCACGAAGGAAAAGCCTCCAATAACAGAACTCAACTAGCACTGGATTACCTTGGTAGATCCCCAGCTAGCGTTTTTGACAACTGCCAGGAATTTACGCAGCCGGAAGAGGCTTATTTTCGGCGGAAAAAGAAGAAAAAGGACGACTCTATCTGATTGGGAGAATCCATTATGCATTTTGTTAAATCCACAAAATAACTTTAAAAAAGACGTGTAGCTCAAACCGTTGCTGCTCCCTAGAATTTGACTCAGATGCCGTGACAAGTATCTAAATCGATAAACCATCTAAGGAGAAAAAAATGTCGCAAGTTAAAGCTACACGCCGTCTCATTTTAAAGAGTTCTTTAGCAGTAGGTTTAGGAGCTGCTTCAACAGCCGCAGCCACCTTCGCTCAAGCAAATCCTCAGACTCAAATTCCAACCACATGGGACGAGTCCACTGACATTCTCATTGTCGGTTCTGGCTTCGCCGGCTTTGGTGGCGCCCCCTCATAGTTGCTTGGCTGCCGCCGCTGCCGCTGCAAGAGAAGGCTCTAAAGTAATCATTCTGGAAAAGATGCCTACCATCGGTGGAAATTCAATTATCGATGCTGGTGACATGTGTGCTGTCGGCACACCCCAACAAAAGGAAAAAAATGTAAAAGACTCTCCCGAACTTCTTGCGGCTGACATGATGCGCAACGGATTATTCTTAAATGATCCAAAGAAGGTCAAATTCGTTTCAGAACACGCTCATGACAACTATGAGTGGCTCGTAAACGAGATCGGTGTTGAGTTTATGCCTGTCGTGGGTTTCACCGGCGGTCACAGTGTTCCTCGAGCAGTTACCGCAAAAAACGGTTCAGGCTCCGGCATTATCAATCCTTTAGCAGATTACTTGGCAAAACAAGGCATCAAACCAAGAATAAGAAACTATGTAGAAACCATCTATCGAGATGATTCCGGAAGAGTCGTTGGTCTTAAAGTTCGCGAAGGCTACCGCTTCCCCAAGGAAGGCAGCGGAAAGGTTAAAAATATTCAAGCAAGGAAAGCTGTCATCCTTTGCCACGGCGGATTTGGAGCTGATGTGAAGTACAGAAGCCTTTTAGATCCGAAACTAACAGAAATTTTCCTGACAACTAATCAGCCGGGTGCTACCGCAGAAATGTGGAGGGAAGCAGCCAGAATCGGCGGAATGATTATTCAGGCGGACTGGATTCAGTGCACTCCCTGGAACAATCCTCTTGAAAAGGGTATGGGAAACACTTGGAACTTCGGACAATATGTCGCAGGCGAAGCGGGAGTGTGGGTCAACACATTAGGCAAGCGCTTTGTTAACGAAAATGCCAATCGTAAGATTCGTGCAGACGCCATTTTGGTTGAACAAGGCAAAGGTTTAAAAGCTATTGCTGTCGCCAATAAAGCTGCATCAGCCTCACTTGAAGGAAGACGTCCCGGCTTTATGGAAAAATCTGTCAAAGATGGTCTCATCAAAGAATATCCAACTCTTGATGCTCTCGCCGCCGATTGGAAGATGCCGCCGGAAGCCCTCAAAGAAACTGTTTCTCAAATCAACACATATTTCGAAGAAGGGAAAGACCCACAGTTCGGAAGAATTGTTAAGGGTTTGAAGCCGATGAAAGAAGGCCCATGGTATGCAATGGAAATGTCTCCGAAGGTTCATCATTGCATGGGCGGTTTAGCTACCACTGTTGACGGAAAGGTTCTTGACGTTTCGACTTTAGAACCTATCCCAGGTCTTTATGCTGCCGGCGAAGCTACAGGCGGAACCCATGGCGCCGTGCGTATGGGAACAAATGCCATCCTGGATTGCCTTGTAAACGGAAGAGCTGCTGGAAAGGCCGCTGCAACCCAGAACTAACTTTAACCTGAACTCAGGCCGAAAGGCCTGAGGCTAAAAAAATGCGTAACCTACTTTTAATCCTCCTTCCGGCCCTTTTCGGAATCTCGACATGCTTTGCGGCAGGAATGGCTGAATCCCATACCGTCAAAAACATACCTTGCGAGGCCTGCCATGTCAGCAAGGAAAAAATGGAAACGCCTACGATTACACAATGCCAGCAATGCCATAACCTCGACGTTCTGGTTAAGCAAACAGAGTCAGTGAAGCCAAGAAATCCGCACTTTTCTCCGCACTATCAAAACAAATTAGAGTGCAGCAATTGTCACATCGGGCACGAGCCTTCAGAAAATTTCTGTGGCCAATGTCATAACTTTGATTTCAAAGTCCCTTAATAACCTTCTCCTTGGTTTGAGGTACAGCTGTTGCAGTGCTCTCGCATTGCAACAGCTTTTCATCGTTGTGAAGAGCAGACGATTGCTGCAAAGAGAAGGGCGTAAATCTTGAGAGCTCGAACTCTCCAAAATCTAGACTTTCGCTCAATTTCTTGCACCCCGGATCCATCAGTTTCCCTAAGCCCTTACTAAAAATATCGACCTCTACTCCTTAAGCTGTTAAAGTCTCTCTTAATAAATAACTCCGCGCAATCTTGTATACGCAGTCCCAAAGGAAAAAATGAATTACCAAGAAATCTCTCGAGAAGAATGCTCCGAAGCATTAGCAAAAATCATCACCGTCTTAAGCGAAATTATTCTCGACCCGCATGAGAATAAAACTTCCGTTTATCCCAAGGCTGCAGAAGCTTTTAACGGTATCGCCGATGAAGTCGGCTTTGGCGGACCTCGATTCAACGAGGTTACTTTTAATGAAGAATTTGATCGCGATGCCGCCAAACTCTTTTATGGTGTCGGCGACACAACCATTGGTATGACGCACTCCTTTTGGGCAGGCGGCCTGATTACCGTAACCGGAAAGAATACTCACGAAGCTTTTAAAACTTATCTCAGTAGAGGTCTTCAGAACACCTCCAACCTGCCTGACGATCATCTTGCAGTTGAACTTGCCTTCCTCGGCCACCTTTTAGCCGAAGACAAAATTGATGAGGCGCAGCAGTTCGTTAAAAATGAGATCCTTGCGTGGTGGCCGACCGCAGAACAAAACATCGACAGCAAGACACAAAACGCCGGAATCAAGGCATTCTTCGCCTCTGTCACAACCGCTTTAAAGTTTGTAGAAGCCCTGTAATTTCCCTGTGTGAACATGTTCACATGCGCTTTTGACCGCCTTCTCTAAGGCGGTTTTTGCTTTAGTTTTTGAGTCTTCCTATCGTCGATTAACAATACTGGCTGGACTAAACTATCAGCAAATCCCAAGGAAAAATAATGTTAGCCGCCACAATACTTCATTCACTATCCGCGGTCTGTGTTTTATTGATCGTGATCGGCTTTGGTGTTTTTCTCGCACGCAAAGGCTGGTTTGATGCCCCATCGCACCGCGGTATCGTTTCTAAACTCGTCAACGCCGCTCTTCCGTGCTTCCTCTTTTATTCTGTTATCTCTAAGTTTTCGCACGGGGAGCTTTATAACTTACTGAAGTTTGCGGGGCTTCCGTTCCTCACGGTCGGCTTGAACTTTTTGATCTCCGTCCTATTCATCAAGCTCGGCTGGGTTCGGCCTCACATGAAAGGAACGTTCATTGCCGCATTTACCGGCGCGACCGTTTTGTTCGTCGGCGTCCCTCTGGTACAGACAATGTACGGCTCGAACGGAATTCCTTATTTGCTCGTCTACTTCTTTGCCAATTGCGTCTTCATTTGGACCGTCGGCATCTTTAACATTCAGTTAGACGGTGCGCGCCGAGGCATGACAGAAGAACCTAAGATCTTCTCGGTTCGCGGACTCAAGATGCTGCTCTCCCCGCCGCTAATGGGTTTCCTTATCGGTTTAATCGTTGTCCTCCTGTCGATTCCCGTTCCTAAGTTCATTGCTCAGTCAACCCATACAATCGGTCAATTAGCGACACCGCTAGCATTGGTCTTTGTCGGTATTACCGTCTGGCAAATCGGTTTTGAGAAGCTCAGGAAACTCCCAAGGGAAGTTTGGCTGATTCTTCTCTCCTGCTACGTCATTCGTCCGATTACGATGTATTTGTGCACGATGCCTTTGGACATGGATCCGCTCATGCGGAAGTGTTTCATCTTGGCTTCCGCGCTTCCTGTCTCTTCCGTGATTGCCGTGCTCTCTAAAGCCTACGGCGGAGACGAAGAGTTTGCCTCTGAGGCCATCGGCGCAAGCACTGTTGCGATGATCTTCGTCCTTCCCTTCCTGCTAATCGCCGTTAACCTCGTTAACTGAGTCCGACTTGAAACGAATCTCGAAGTCGGTACCTTTGCCGACTTCGGATTTGAGGGAGATACTCCAGCCTAAGGCCTCGGCTGCGCGCTTTGAAATTGCCAGTCCCAACCCAAATCCCTGATAATGGCCGCGACTGCCCTGTCCGGCTCTAAAACCGCGGTCAAAAACCTTTTCTCTATCCTCTTCTTTAATTCCGATGCCCGTATCTCGAATAATGGCCTTATCTTCATCAATAATCACAGTCACCGAACCCTTGTCCGTATAGTGAATGGAATTGAAGACAAGGTTGTCAAAGATGGTTGCCCCGAGCACCTCATTAAATGTCTGCTTAGGCGCATTCTTCAGTTCGACCGAAAGCTTTAATCCCTTGTTTTCAGCCTTTTGTTTCCAAGACTCTTTCAGGCCGGCAATGAGTTCGGGCATTGAGCAAAGCGCGTTGTTCTGACCTGTTCTAGCACGTCCGATATTTAAGAAAACCTCCGCCATCCCTTTAATTCTGGAAGAGGCATTCTGCGCCCGGCGAATTAAAGTTTTTTGACGGTCGTTGCTTTGAACCTGTTCATTAAGAAGTTCGAGGCTCGTATCAATCACTGTGAGGGGAGTACGAACTTCATGGCTGACTTCAGTAGAGAAAGCCCGCTCCTTCATCGCCAGCACTTTGAGTTTCGAAACAAGCGCCTTAAAAGATCTTTCTAATTCTCCGATTTCATTGTCCGGCCAATAACCCTTGAAAATTTCTTCCGTGTAAATTTTGCCGTTCTGAATCAGCCCCTCGGCTCTCACGGCTTCCTTGGTTAACTGTCCCAATGGAGACAGCAGCTTACGGCCCAAATACCAGCCGACGAAAGAGCAAATAGCGATTAAAAGAAGAAATCCGACCACGCCGATTCGGAAAAGATGCCGTTCCCAAATTTCGAAGTTGCCTTGATGACGGGTCAGGACATAACGCTTCCCATCGATGATTTTGGTGTAAGTGTGGAGATCTTCGCCATCCGTGAACTCTGTATAGCCCTGAGGATAATTTTTAAAAAGCTCCGGAATCTGCCGGGTAGGATCTCCTTCAATATAGAGACGCGTGACCTGATCCAATCGCGGCGGCTTTCCCTGAAGAATATCGGCAGTCACAACCGTCTGCAGCATGTCATCCATCACAGATGCCATGAGCTTGTTCTCTGCCGTCTCTAAAACATAAACCAATGTAATGGAATAAAGAACTGCGCAGGCGGCTGCAATTAAGCCGCACAAAAGTCCCAACGATTGCTTGAGCGAACGACCTTTTTTCATTCCCCGCGATCCTCTTTTGCTCGTACCGCCCAGCCGAACCCGTGACGAGTTTCAATCAGCGGTTCTTCAAAAGGCTTGTCTACGATTTTTCTAATTTGATAGATATGAGCTCTCAAATTATCCCCGGCCACTCGCTGGAAGCCCCAGATCTCATCCTCAATTTCTTCACGAGAAACAACTTCGGGACTTTTCTGCATCAAAAAGGCAAGAATCCGGAAAGCTGTCGGATTGAGCTTGAGCTCCGTATCTCCGCGAAATACCCGCTTGCTGTCGAGTTCGAGCCTGAGATTCCCGACTTGAAGAACTTTTTCTTCCGGCGTTGAACTGCGGCGAAGGACGGCTTGGATCCGCAGCAGAAGCTCAGCCAAGGAAAAAGGCTTCACTATGTAATCATCTGCGCCTTCGGAAAGACCCATGATGCGGTCGTCTGTGCTGTCTTTAGCGCTCAAGATAATAATGGGAGTCGCGTTGCCCCGGCTTCTCAGTTCGCGGCAAAGGCGCAAACCGTCCATACCGGGAATCATGATGTCCAGGACAATGAGGTCATATTTATTGACGATTGTTAAAGCCAGAGCTTTCAAGCCGTCATCCGTGTTGTCGGTCTGGTAATTTTTGGACTCTAAATATTCAACGAGGTTGAGCCTGATGTCCTCGTTGTCTTCCACAATCAAAATCGTCGGCATATCTGTTCGTTTTTAACGTAGTTTTCACGATCGCTTAACCCGTCATTTCAGGCAAGAGACCCATACTTATCTTCCGATCGGTGCGGAGTTGTAGACGATGAATTTAAAAGTGCCAAAGAAGACCAATTCTTTCCTGGTTTGGAGCTTCAATGACATTCTAACGGTATTGCTTCCTTTGTGGTTGCTATGCCTAATTTCGGAGTTTCGCTACGCACCGATCGACTCATTTTTTGCGGCACCGTTTTATCTTTCCGGAAATAATTGGTTAGGGACGGGAAGTTTTTTCTTTTCAGCAGTGCTCCATAAAGGCGGCAAGTATGTCGCAGTTGCTGTTGCGGTGAGTTCGCTGATTCTTTTTCTGCTTTCTTATTTGAAGAAGTTCGCCCGATTAAAGCCTTATCGAAAAGTCTGCCTGTACGTCACGCTTTCTATTTCGGCCTGTGCGCTCATCATCAGCGGCCTGAAGTCCTTATCCGCCTCTCCTTGTCCTTGGTCGCTTCCTCAGTACGGCGGAAGCGGGAGCGCCGGAAAGTGTTTCCCTGCAGGACACGCCTCTTCCGGTTTTTGCCTCTTTGCGCTCTACTTTGCATTTCGGCAGCTCCAATTTAAGAAGGCATGGATCTTTCTTATCCTCGCCTTTGTTTTAGGCTGGATCTTAGGGCTGGGACGTCAGGCGCAAGGCGCACATTTTCTCTCCCATTCTGTTGCGACGATGTTTTTGGACTGGGCCATTTGCGCGCTGTTATACAGACTGTTTTTCTTTCCGAAAGCTCCGGTAAAGATTCGCCAAAAACCAATTTCCGCGCTTTCTTACTGCCTTATCACAGCCTTTTCCCTCACTTTTATTTTTAATCTTCCCTTTTTCTCTAAGGCTTGCTCTGCGCTGAAGTTTTCGCCATCCGATTTATGGCTTCTGGTTGTTTGCGCTTCTATTCTATTTTCAACGTTTTTCGCAATTCTTCGGCTTTTAAACTACAGCTTCTTAATCAAAGTTTTTAGCTTATTTTTTACGGTCTGCGCCGCCGGAGCCTTGTACTTCAATTACCAGTACGGGACCATTATTAATTCGGAAATGATGCGCAATGCGCTCGCTACCGATACGGCTGAAGCCGCGGAACTCCTAACTGCTAAGTTCTTTTTAGAATTCGCCTTTTTATGCCTTCCGCAGCTTTATCTGACTTTCGTTGTCCCGATTAAGCATTCGTCTTTTGTGCGCGGTTTATTCCAAGGATTAATTGGACTTGTCATCGGCGTTTGTTTCCTCATGCTCAACTTTCAGGGCGTCTCTTCGCTGATTCGTTCAGAGCCCGTCCTTAGAAATTTAATCTCACCAGTAAACGTCTTCAGCGGAACGTACAAAGCAGTATTTAAAGACGGTTCTACAGAGGTCGATGCGCCTCGCATCGTCATCGACCCAAAGCCCGCGCTTGGAGCGAGTCACAAGAATGACAAGGGAACACTCTTTATCGTTGTTGTCGGAGAAACCGCTCGTTTAGCCAATTGGGGTCTTGCGGGCTATAGCCGTGATACGACGCCCCAGCTGCGTGCCAGAAATGTGATTCCGTTCAGCAAAACGATCTCCTGCGGCACGAGTACCGATGTCTCTTTGCCTTGCATGTTCAGCCGTGTTGGTCGAGATCGCTACGACAGAGACAGAATTTTGAAAGAAGAAAGCCTCTTGCCGGTTCTTCAGAGAGCAGGCATCAATGTTTTTTGGGTCGATAACCAATCCGGATGCAAGGGCGTCTGCAAAGGCGTCCCATCTTTGTCCATTTCTAAAACCAAAGCCCCTTCGCTTTGCTCAGGACCGAGATGCTATGACGAAGCCTTGCTCGCAGGCATTGATACCTCAGAAATCTTAAAGCCGGGCAAAACGACCGTAGTCTTTATGCACCAGCTCGGGAACCACGGCCCCGCTTACTCTAAACGCTATCCTAAAAATTTTGAAGTCTTTAAGCCTGTCTGCACGGATGAGAAGCTCAACAATTGTTCTCGGGAAGAGATTGTGAATGCCTACGACAACGCAATCCTTTACACCGACCACTTTTTAGCCGGCGTCATTGATTGGTTGAAGGGTCTGGACGGTTTTGATACGGGACTGCTTTATGTTAGCGATCATGGGGAAAGCCTTGGCGAAAACAATATGTATCTGCACGGCGCGCCGGAATTAATCGCGCCTAAAGAGCAAAAAGAAGTCCCTATGCTTCTGTGGCTGTCAAAAGGTTTTGAGCAAAAATTCGGTCTTAACGACGTCTGCCTGCGCGAGCAGGCCAAAGCGGACACTTCTCATGATCAGCTTTTTTCCTCGCTTCTCGGGATTCTTGACGTTAAATCTTCCGTCTATGATCAAAACAAGGATTTTTCTGCTGTCTGCAGAAAATCGAACAGTTAACCAGCTGTGTTGATTTATTGCCTGGCTTTTAACTTTTGCAGGCCCAGGGCATAAAACTCTGCTCGTTTTATAGAAGCTTTCGTCTCATGTTCGACAAGAGCCCTTGCAAGAGCTACAAGGCGTTGATTGGAAAGGTTTTGCTTTTTTATTGCCACCGTCAAATCCCACGGAGCTCTACTCCAGCCATTTAATACCGGCAACAACCTTCCCTGTTCTATATCCCTCCAACAAAAGGCGAGAGATAAATCTATTGCGACCCCCATCCCTGCCATCAGCCACTCTTTACCTGATAGCACGTCGCCGGAGAAAACAATTTGTTTGTACTCAAGTGGGCGTAATTCACCGTCTTTTTGCAAATGGGTTGTAGCCGGATAATTCCGGCCCGCTCTCAAAATAATGTCGTGGGTTCTCAAATCCTCAGGACTTTGCGGATTTCCCCTCCTCCTAACATATTCGGGAGTAGCTAACGGAACGTTCCCTACTTTATTGACATCCCAAATAAACAGCCCTTCCGCAGGCGGACGATACGGTAAATACGCAATATCCACCTTGCCTGAAATCACGTCCTCATGGTCCACGTCAGAAAGTATCTCTACCTTTAGATTTGGATCCTGATGAGAGTAACTTTGGATAATTTCCACAAAACTGGTACGAGGAACATTAACCGGTATCCCGAACTTTATTGATAACTTATGACTTCCCGAAGCAGAAATCTTTTCTTTTAACTTCTTTGCGGCCTCCAAATAGCATTCAATCTCCGGCAGCAGCTCAATGGCATCCTGAGTTAAACGAACTGGCCTTGAATGAGGCTCCGTTAACCGGATTCCGATTTCAGTTTCAAGCCCATGTGTTAGGCGGCAATAAAAGGCTTCGTCCCGACCAAACTTATCCGCTGCTAAAGAAAAGCCTTTTCCTTCGGACAGCGATAAAAGCACTTGCCAGGCAAGAAGTCGCTCCGAGATTTTCATACGTCTTCTTAATTGTCTATTTCACAATTAAGAGTTTAGAGAAAACATGGTGGACTTAGAAAGAAGTATTTACGATTATATCCATAACTTATTATTTTCTAAGGAGAAAATCATGAATACCCTCAATAGAAGAAAGTTCTTATCATCTTCCGCTCTTTTGGCTACCTCTTCCTTAATTACCGTAACTGCAAATGCAGCAGCCAAGGACCCAATGCCAGCAAAGTGGGATGAAGAGGCTGACATAATTGTCGTCGGTTCCGGATTTGCCGGCCTTGCTGCGGCCGCAGAAGCTAAAAACGCAAATGCCGGTAATGTTATTGTGCTGGAAAAGATGAGAGCGCCTGGCGGAAATTCCGTCATTAACGGCGGTATTTTCGCAGTTCCGGGAAATCCGGCTCAAGTTAAATTAGGCATCAAAGATTCTCCTGAACTTCTGGCAAGCGACATGATCGCCGCCGGACTCGGTTACGGCTATCCCGAGAAAATCAAAGCGATGACCGAAGAAGCTTTACCAACGTACGAGTGGACAGTAAAAGAACTCGGTGTCCAATACAACGACAAAGTCGGCCAGGAAGGCGGTCACTCTGTTCCCCGTCACGTCTATACCATCAACGGGTCCGGATCCGAAATTGTCCATAAACAACTTGCATACGCCAAGAAGTTAGGCATACCCGTCAGACTAAGAGTCTACGTAGAAAGAATCATTCGTGATGAGGACGGAAGAGTTAAAGGCCTGCAGGTAAGAGAAGGCTACAGATTCCCGAACGCGCAGTCCGGCAAAGTTAAGTTCATCAAGGCCAAAAAAGCCGTAATCCTTTGCCATGGAGGATTCGGAGCGGATGTGAACTACCGCATGAAACATGATCCGAAATTGACGGACAAATTCGACACAACGAACCAGCCGGGCGCTACGTCAGAACTTTGGAGAGAAGCCTCCAGAATCGGCGGTAATTTGATTCAGGCCGACTGGATTCAATGCGGCCCTTGGAATTCTCCTGAAGAAAAAGGCATGGGCGTCGCCTTGTATTTCGCCCAGGGCGCAGCAGCAACACAAGGAATTTGGATCGATTGTGCAACAGGCAAGAGATTTGTCAATGAATTAGCCAACCGAAAGATTCGTGCCGACGCTGTTATTACCAATAATAATAAAGGTCATACCTGCATCGCATTAGCAGACCAAACCGCCGTTGATCTGACGATTCAGAAGAGCCGTCCCGGAATTTTGGACAAGCAGCTCGAAAGAAAAGTTGTCCACAAATTCGCGACATTAGAAGATTTGGCAAAACAATATAACGTACCGATGGATGCCTTGCAGGCCACTATTGCCGACTACAACAAGCACCAGGCCGAAGGTACTCCGGACGAAATGGGCAGAAAAATCTACAAAGGAGCCCAGGCCATCGGAACAGGACCGTGGTATTGCTCAATCCTTTCGCCAAAGGTTCACCACTGCATGGGCGGCTTGGAAACCAATAGCAAAGGCCAGGTCATTGATGTGTCCAGCGACAAACCCATCCCGGGCCTTTATGCCGCCGGAGAATCAACCGGGGGTGTACACGGCGCCGTGCGACTCGGCTCTTGTGCCGTTCTTGACTGCTTAGCCAACGGACGAATTGCAGGAAGAAAAGCTGCTCAAGAACAAAACTGGAGCTAGCCGTACTTTTCCAATCAGCGGCGCCTGCTGCCGCTGATTGAAACTTCAAAATTCCTCAGCCAAAGAAAAAATGAGCAATCAGAATCTTTTAAAAGTACTGTTCTTACTTTCTTGTCTTTGTTTGTCGCTACCCTCCTTCAGCGCGGGTAAGCTGGGAGCAGATATGCACCAAGCAAAAGGCGTTCAGTGCCAAACCTGCCATGGTACTGACATGAAAAATCCTCAATACCCCACAGAAGAAACATGTACACAATGTCATCAGAAGGCAGTACTAGCGGAAAAGACGCGGAATCTTCCAGGTGCAAATCCTCATGCTGCTCCTCATAACGGTGACTGCATCTTGTGCCACTTGCAGCATGAGAAGTCAGAAAACTATTGTGCTCAGTGCCACAATTTCAAATTCGTAGTTCCTTAATTCCGAAGATGCTTTCAGGTGCGCTCGGCGCACCTGTTTAGGCTCTAGTGAGAATTAAAGACTTCCGCCTTTCACTTGTTTGCTTTCGGCAAGTTTAGCCGGATCTCCAAGTTTCTCTTTAAAGAAATTCACAACAGTATTGATGATGTTCGGCTGATACCAGGGGAGATCTCCGTGTTTTGCACCTTCTACCAAGATATATTTCACATCTTGATTCTTCGCCTTCAAAGCTTGGTACATGCTGGCGCTTTGTTCAGGACTGACCAATGGATCAGCGCTTCCGTGCAGAAGAAGGAAAGGAGGTTCATTACCGCTGACGTGTCCGAGAGGGCTGGCATCAAGCATTTTCTTCGGATCTTTCGTAATGCTTTCGCCGGGGAAAGTATTGAACGCCGGGCCGTTCACTAACAAAGCTTCAGTCACAGCGGGCGAATCATGCACAACTCGAATTTCTTCTGGGAATCCTTCGCCGATATTGCGAAGGTCTGACAACCCGTAAAGAGACACGACAGCCTGAACGTCCGAAGACTGGTTCAGGAAATCACCTTTATCAAACTGTTTTTCACCATTAGTAGCCCCCGACATTTGAGCAAGGTACCCGCCGGCAGAGTCACCGAGAACGCCGATCTTTGCAGGATCAATACCATATTCTTTTGCGTGTTCACGAAGAAATCGCACAGCAGCTTTTGCGTCATTAACTAATGCCGGATATTTTGTCGGAACTGTTCGGTATTCAGCGGCTGCAACCACAAATCCAGCCTTAGCTAAAGCTGTTCGCATTTCGGTGAATTTTTCATGGTCTGCGGAAGTGAATCCCCCGCCGGGGAAATAAATAATTGCGGGTTTTGCTTTGCCGTCTCGAGGAATCATCACCGTCATACGAAGAGCTCTGTTGCTTCTCAGCCCCTTGATTTGCGAATAAATAATGCCGGACATAGAGTCTATTTGGCCGTTCTCGATTTTCGGCCGCATTATTTCTGCGCCCTCCGTATAGCCGGGCAATTTTGCGTTTGCGCTATTAGTCATTACTAAAAAGGCTCCAGTCAAGACAAATATCTTTCCTAACTTCATTTGTATTCCTCAAAAGGCACTTCTCCTCAAGTCTCTTTGGATTTTACTTTTGCGCGCCGGGAAACAGCTACCAAAGTATTTGAGGACATTTTCTCAGTACAAACCATTAACGTAGTACTGTGGGAAAAATTTTCCGCTTAATCTGAGTGAAAGACCTCCTTTGAAGAGCCATCCGCGACTAACATCAACCTAATATTCCTCTTCGGAGAGATTTATGCGAACAAAATTAATCGTCGGCTCCCTCTTCGCCTTTACAGCCTTATCTTCCTCCGCGGCGCTCCTTGATTCCGTCAATATTCCTCAAACGCCTCAGCAGGAAGCAAAAATCGAACTTGGCAAAATGCTTTGGTTTGATCCAAGACTTTCGTTATCAGGCAAAATCTCCTGCAACAGCTGTCACGATCTTTCCACAAACGGTGCAGATACGAAGCCTCTTTCTATTGGTTACGCCGGAAGAAAAGGGACAGTGAACTCTCCGACTGTCTTTAACGCAGGCAAACAGATTGCGCAGTTTTGGGATGGAAGAGCTAAGAATCTATCTGAACAAGCAACGGGCCCGATTACCAATCCTCTCGAAATGGCAATGACGCCTGAGTTAGCTGAAGGAGTTATTCGGTCCATTCCAGGATATAGGCCTTATTTTGAAAAAGCCTTCGGAAGTCAGAACCCGACTTTTAGCGAAATTGCGGAGGCCTTAGCAGCCTTTGAAAGCACGTTAACGACTCCGAATTCTCCATTTGAACGCTATGTCAAAGGGGATAAAACAGCGCTCACTCAGCAGCAAATTGACGGCTTAAGACTGTTTAGAAGATCTGGCTGCATCATGTGCCACAACGGGAATCTTCTGGGCGGAACGTCTTTCCAAAAAGTCGGTTCCGTTCGGCCTTACATTACCAACAATCCTTCTAAAGGAAAAATGGACATCACCGGCAAACCATGGGATGAAATGATGTTCAAAGTGCCTATACTCTTGAACATTGAAAAAACAGCTCCGTATTTTCACGATGGAGCGATCAGAACATTGCCGGAGGCCGTCGGGACAATGGCTGACATTCAGCTCGACGCCAATCTAAGTGCGAAGCAGGTGGATGATATTGTCGCCTTCCTTCATTCTTTGAACGGCGAAGCCCCCAAGATTGAAAAACCGGCCCTTCCGCCAAGTGGGCCTGAAACCCGGAAATACATCGAAGAAGTGTATTGATTTCCAACCTCTGAATTACGTGTGAAACGGCTGGAACCTCTAGGCTCCGGCCGTTTTCTTTTTGAATTTCAGCAACCGAAAGGCAAAAAAAAAAGCACCTGAGAAATAGTTTCAAGTGCTCTTAATCAATCAGAAAGATACAGCCGAATTGCTCGGCGGAATGTATCCTTCTCAACCTAAAATCCCAAGGAGAAGTGACAAAATCATTTGCCACGTAGAGATATTAGCACAAACATCTAGATAAAAACCCTATATAAGAATAATTTTTCAGCTATTTGCCTAAAATAGTTCACTCCTCTAGGTGTTATTACTCTAGTCAAAGCTTTTACGTACTAATACAATCTTCTTAACAAACCAAAATAATCCCAAGGACCTCCCGACTTTGGCAGCTGATTCTGGCTTTTTCCATTTAGAAGCCAGAATCCATCGGGCTTTTCAGAATTTTAAAATTTACGTCGGCGTAGCTACAACTTTTGTCAGTGGCAAATGCAGTTTTCTCCTTAAAGCTGAAGGAGCCTCTACTCGATTAAGGGCTTCCAAATTAAACAATGCCGACATCCGGTCAAATAAACCGGCCTCATAAAGCCTCAGATAAAATGGTACCTGAGGGTTAATATCGTCATAGACAACTTCAGCCGTTCTCAATGCTTCCAGCATCTTCTCGTGGGTTATCTCTTCTTTGCCTAGTTCATTTTTAAAGGTATAAAGCATGTACTTTTCAATGACCAGGCTTATGAAGCAGCTAAGAAAGTGGCCGTAGATGTGAGGATCAGTCCACACGAAGCAGGGACGAGCCTCGAGGTATGTCTTGCTTACCCTGAAGCAGTCTTCTATTTGCCAGAGCTTTCGATAAATCGCTGTTGCATCGTGCGGTGATATTTCCAAGTTAGTACAGATTACGTAATATCCGTCCCACTTCGCCTGTTCGTTAATCTTCTCCCAGTTAAGCGTGGGCGATCCTTTGCCCTTTGGAATTTTGACGAGAGATTTATAACCGCTGTTTTTAAGGCGGCTCGGATCCTCAACTGCCTTCTTGGCTTTTTCAACGGCTCTGTCTCGATCTGCTTTATCCTTTGCGGCTCTCGACGGACTATACGAGACGACCCATTTGAGATCCATAGTGTCAAGAACATTCGATGTCTTGTAATTACGGTGCGTCGTCGGACTTTCTCTCATCTCGAAGAGCTCTTGCTTTACGTCTAGCGTCTTGTATCGGCAAACAACTTCTCCCTCGTCATTGCAAACGAACTTCTGCCAGTTTTCTTGGTCTAGGATCTGCTCTTTCAAGTGTTCGGAAGTAGTTTTGAATTTCTGAGCAATAACAA
>OBYS01000663.1_pt1 | contig 18224 bp, 17 predicted proteins | sample 1476791 | NCBI WGS metagenome assembly OBYS01 (sample SAMEA2580205, study PRJEB22360) | human gut metagenome | biome: human gut; feature: human-associated habitat; material: faeces | place: Denmark | collected 2008/2010
TACATTATTGAATTTTCAAGGTACAACACACCTTTGGGGTGTGGGAAGTTTTAATGAATAATATATCATATGTTTTTATACTGATGTATGGACATGAAAATAGAGAGCTAATATATATTATTTGAAGATGACAAGTTTAAGGAGTAAAAGCATGGAATATTTTGCAAATAGATTAGTAGCAGAAAAGGCTAATAAAAATGTAAATCTGTTTCCATACAATAAATTAATTGGAGCATGGAATTTTGAAATGAAATGTTTCAATGAGCATGGAAATATAGAAGATGAATCTAATGGAGAATGGATCTTTTCATATATTTTGGATGGAACAGGTATACAGGATATTTTTATATGGCCTAGAAGTAATGGAAGTATGGATTATTATGAGCAGGGGGAATGTGGAACGACGATTCGTATGCCTCAATATGATAAATCGGGGAAATGGGATATTGTGTATGCATCGAAGTGGGCAGTAGATCATTTGATTGGTGAAGAGGTAAATGGTCAAATTATTCAGACTGGAATAAATAAGGATAAAACAGATACGACTATTTGGCAATGGAATTTTATAGATATTCAACAAAATTCGTTTGTATGGGAATCCATTTGGTCAAAGGATAATGGGGTGAATTGGCATATTGCGACTAGAGTACAAGCGAGTAGAAAAAAGTAAGTGTGTATGGTTTACACCACTTTACAACTTATAATTTCGAAGGAGGAAGCTATGGAAAATATATTAATGTGTAAAGCTGAAAAAGAGAAACAATTGGTGCCTGACACAATAAACAACGGGCGAGACAGGCATAGAACAAAGAATTATGCAGCTTTTTCCACCTCAAATTTCCAGATATGCCGGATTTGTGGCAAAAGTCGATCCATATCCCAGTGTTTTTCGCTGTTTTTGGGGCTGTTGGGATCATTGACGACAACGCGTCCTTCGGAATCGATGCCGGTGAGAACAATGAAATGTCCACTATAAGTAAAATCTCCGGGCAGCATGGAGCAGATCATCGGGGTGGATGAGGTAAGATTTTGCCGGATATAATCGTTATTTATGGTTCCCTCTGTGGATGTAAGGCCCAGCTTTTTTGCACCTGCAGTCATCAGATCCCACGAAGTGCCCTGTCCACTGATATAATAACCCTGTTTTTGCGAAAATTGTGCCACTTTATAAGGATTCCACGTTGCTTTTCCAGTTAATCCGCAGATAACCATAGAAAGTGAAGTTGGACCACAACCATTGACACCAAGGAAATTGCTGCCATATGTTTTGTATCCCCATCGCTTATCCCACTGGATGAATAGAGGAATGTTGTCTTTTCTTACTTCGTGTGACACATCAAGGTCAAAGGATTTGTTTTTGTATTTGTGATAATTTTCTACAAAATCGGTTGCTTCCGGATATTTTTGCTCAAACTCGATAAGAGAATCCGGGAGTTGTTCGTGCATGGCTGTTTCGTAGGATTGATGGGAATAAAATCCGATGATGATGAAAAATATTAAAAATAATGGTAGAAAAATTTTTCTTTTGCGTTTCTTTTTTTCTGTTTCATTATACGGTCTCTTTTCTTTTGTTTTCCTAAACGGATAGCTTAATCATAGCATATATGTTTTAAAATAAGTCTTAATATTTCTTAACAAATCTTAACATTTTTACAGAGTGATATTATGTTATAAAAATATGGTACAATACTATATAAATTAAATAATGCTTGATAAATGGGAGAAAATATGGATGAAATAACAATTTTGATTATTGAAGATGATGAAGATATCCGGGAAAGCGTAAAGATATTGCTGGAAAACGAGGGTTTTCATGTAATTGAAGCGGATAATGGAATGGATGGGCTGCACCAGATTTCAGAGGATACGGATCTTGTTATTTTGGACATTATGATGCCTGGGATTTCTGGCATCAAAACCTGTGAACAAATACGCAAGATTTCCTATGTGCCGATTTTATTTTTGACCGCAAAAAGCAGTGAGAATGATAAAATTATCGGATTTACAGCCGGGGCAGATGATTATCTGGTGAAACCATTTTCTTATGCAGATTTGAGTTTTTTCTTATCAATTCAGGGCAGCAGCCACAGATGGAAAAGTCGGAATCCGTAGCTTTTGTAATGGAGGATTACTGTTCGGAATTGTGCAATGTATTGCAGACAAATGGCTATACGGTTACACTGGGATGGAAACAGTGGGAGGAAGTAAAGATAAGTGTTTGTTATGATTATATCGGACGCATTATGAATAATTTGTTATCCAATCTTTTGAAGTATGCAGACAAGACAAAAGAAATCCTGTTGGATATGGGAATTTGTCAGGACGAGTTTTTCTTTTCCATTATGAATGCAGCGGCAAATAAAGAACAGGATCATAGAGGAACGGGAATTGGGGTTCATAATATTGAAATCATGATGGAGCAAATGCAGGGCAGATGCGAAGAAGAATGTGGGGAGGAGTCTTATCGGATCTGCCTGTATTTTCCATTAGAAAAATCAGAAAATTCATAAAGAGACTTTCACCTTCTCATTGATATTCAGGCAAAGATGTCTGAGGGAAAATCGGCTGGTTATGAAAAAAGACAGCAAGAACAGGAGCCACGGCTTGTACTCAAATCAGAGTACAGGTCGTGGCTTTTCATACTATGAAATTTAATAGCAACTTATAAATTTACTAATATCTTGTGATAAACGAGCAATTCTCCTAAAATGTATTTGAACCATTGGTGTCTGACACAATAAAAAGTATTACCGTGACTGCCCCTTGCGGTAGTACATGTAGGAGTAGATCACCGGAAAAATGCACGGGAGGATGGCGAGCGCCATAAGCACCCAGATATTCTGGAACGGCGTGGTGACGATCAGAAGGAGCCCTCCGATCACCATGCATTTTCCACCGAACCGGTGCGTGTGATACCAGTTATCGGCATCATTCAGCGCCCACGAAATGCGGAAGCCAATGGTGTAATTCGGCTTTACCGTCGGCAGGAAGTTGCCTAATATCAAGTATAAAACTCCGATGAGCAGCCCACAAAGAAAACCAATATCAAACTGATACCCTAAATTATACCCATAAACCGTGCTGCATACAATGATGGAAAATACCGGGCAGATCCACAGGACAATAAAGAATATTTTTTTGTTGATGCTATTTGCCTTGGGATCAATGTTCGTTGCGATCACGCATACCAGATGCAGGATCAGCATGATCACCGGAAGCCCGAACACTGCAAAAGCCTTGGATGAGTAGCCGTCCGGTTCGTTGCCTGTGCTCCAATGGGTTGCAACGGAATCCGGAAGCTGCTTCCACAAAAGCAATCCGATAAGGATCGGGAGCAGCGTCGCAATCGATGTGAGTAATATCATTTTTTTATGTTGTCTGATCATGGTCATTTCCTCCTTTTAATTCAGTGATCCATAGCATGATCTCCTCAAGCACGGTGGTGTTGAGCTCATAATAGATGAATTTTCCTTCCCGCTCGTCGCGGATCAGGTCTGCCTCCTTCAAAACGGACAGGTGCCGGGAAACCGCCGCACCGGAAATCGAAAAATGGTCGCCGATCTCGCCCGCAGACAGCCGTGATTTCTTGAGCAGATTAAGGATTTCGCGCCTTGTTGGATCGGCAAGCGCGCGAAGCGTATCCTGCATTCCCAAACTTATCCCTCCTACGCTTAACATTTAACTTAATTGTTAAATGTATTATAACATAATACGTGTGGTTTGCAAGGGGAAATTAAAGTGTTTTTTGTAATTGCTCCCATTCATGTTTTAATAATTGATATTCTAAGCGGGTTTTCATTTTACCATCGTGCCATTCATAATCAATATGCTCGGCTTCTTTTATTAACCCGTTTTTCTGCATAACCCTCTCGGAGCCCTTATTCTCTGCCAGACACCCGGTTGTAACTCTGTACACATTGTCTTGTGTGAAGGCATATTCCAGAACCTTCTTCAATGCCTCCGAGGTGTAGCCATTCCCCCAATGCCTCGGATATGTAAAATAGCCCAGATGGACAAGCTTTCCTACCGGAGTGTCGGCTTCAACCGTATACCCGATGCTGCCAACCTGTTCGTGCGTGTCTTTCAGCTCCATGTGACAGAAATAGAATTTCCGCTCCGGGGATTTCATGTCAGACAGGACTTCCGCGAAATCCCGTCTGGCTTCCTCAACGGGATGCAACTGTATGTCCTGCAGATAGTACATGGTCTCGGCATCCATTTTCAATCTGCTGTATGCCTCAAAATCCTTCTCTGTATAATCTCTTAAAATAAGTCTGGGGGTTTGTAGGTTTATCATTACAGCGCCATACTGGTATCTTACCTTCACGCCGTCGACTTCCGCTGTTTGATAAGGGAATTTCTGCAGCAAATCAAACAGTTCTGAAAGCATTGCTATTGAATATTTCGGTATTTCATCATCCGACTGTGGTTCGTAGTATGCACCGAGTCCACGCTTAGTGTATAATTGGTGCCTGACACAATAAACACAGGTATAGCTTTAAACTATGACAAACCGCCAAAGAAAGGTATTATACAAATAAACTCTGAGATGGTAGGATAACCTCAGCAAAACAAACAGACAAAAACCAGAAAAGAAACAGGAGGTTATCGGATAAATGAGCACATTAAAGACACCATTTCGTTATGATTTTGTAGGAAGTTTTTTAAGACCGGAAAAATTAAAAGCTGCAAAGAAAGCTTTTGAGGAAGGAACCATCACAAAGGAAGAACTTGACCGCGTCACGGATGAGTGCGTGACAGAAATCGTTGCAAAGCAGAAAGCAGCAGGCTTCCATGCGATCACCGATGGAGAATTCCGCAGAAAATTCTGGCACCTGGATTTTATGTGGGGATTTGAAGGTGTTGCCCACGAGAAAGATGGCGGCGGTGTACAGTTTAACGGAGAGATGGCAGATCTTGAAGCAACTTATCTCGTAGGAAAGGTAAAAGCAAAAGCACATCCGTTTGTGGAATACTTTAAGTTTTTAAAACAGTTTGAAGATGGGCAGACCGTTGCAAAATATACAATTCCGGCACCGGCACAGATGTATCAGCAGATGATCGTTCCGCAGAACATCGAGCAGACAAGAAAATTTTATGCAACTGATGAGGAACTGATCGAGGATATCGGAAAGGCATATCAGGATGTAATCAAGCAGTTTTATGCAGCCGGATGTCGCAATCTGCAGCTGGATGACTGTACCTGGGGCGCAATTGTCGGAGATGCTGCAAAGCAGAGATACCAGTCACTTGGTGTTGATATTGAAGAGGTAAAGGTCCGGCTCTTAAAGGTGAATAACCTTGCACTCGAAAACAGACCGGAGGATATGGTGATCACTTCCCACATCTGCCGTGGAAATTATCACTCTACATTCTTTACCAGCGGTCCATACGACTCCGTGGCAGATTACGTGTTTGCGCAGGAGCATGTGGATGCACTGCTTTTGGAGTATGACGATGAAAGATCCGGTGGTTTTGCACCGCTTGCAAAGGTGTCTCCGGACAAGAAAGTTGTACTTGGTCTGATCACAACCAAAAAGCCGGAACTGGAAGATAAGGATAAGGTGATCACAAGAATTCGTGAAGCAGCAAAGTATATTCCGCTGGATCGTTTGTGCCTGAGTCCGCAGTGTGGATTTGCATCCTGTGAGATCGGAAACAAGCTGACCGAAGAGCAGCAGTGGGCAAAACTTGCACTTGTGAAGGAAATCGCGGAAGAAGTGTGGAAATAAAACCGAAAAAAATAGGTGAGAAATTTTTTTACCGGTTACTGTTTACAGGGAAACCTGTGGATGGTAACCGGTTTTCTGTTAATGACAGGAAACAAAATCAAAGAAGGCAAAAAAATAAGAAATTGTTGTAAAATAAAAACCTGAAGCTGGCACTTCAGGTTTTTATTGACCCACTTGGAATCATAATCACTTTTCTTAGCTAAATATATATTACAATCATATAAAAGAAAAATCAAGTAAAAAATATTGTATCGAACATATTTTCGTGTTATCATAATTTTGCTGTCGACTCTTTCCAGCAGGAAGGGGGTGACTTGTTTGGAGTACATAATTACTTTTCTTATTTCTGTATTGGCATCTGTAGCTGGCTACTACATTTCTCCGTAATGAACTTTAGAACCTTGGGAGCTGGCACTCCCAAGGTTTTTTAAATAATATGTCATAGAAATAGTTTTTACAAGTAATTACTTTATGTAATTATATAAAGTAAATAACTGAAAAGAGGTATTCAAAATGACAGGAGACAAAATCAAGGAAGTCATGGATGCATGCTATCTCGCAAAGCGTGTAAGAGATATGCTTCCGAAGTTACCCAACGGAGTAACATTCTCCCACATACACTATCTTGATACGATACGAAGGCTGGAAAGCAGCAGATCCCCGCTTATATTCGTGGCAGTCGCATGTGTTGTAAACATTATCGGGGATTTAATTCTCGTCGCAGGATTTCATCTCGATGCGGCAGGAGCAGCAATTGCAACTGTTGCAGCGCAGGCAGTGAGTGTGGTTCTTGCGATTATACTGTTAAAAAAGAAAGATTTAAAATTTGGCATTCAAAAGAAGGATTTCAGAATCAACGGGCAGTGTAAGCGGTTCCTGAAAGTCGGACTGCCACTTGCCTATGTTATGAGTATACAGCCACATGCAAGCCTTACAAGAATCGTGTTGAATGTCATTTTTTATTTGATTTTTACGAGGAAAATGGAGTGGGAAAGGAAAAATAAAAAGTTGTTGTAAAATAAAAACAAAATAATTATAACTGGCGGAAGAATACTAAAAATGATATTCTTCCGCTAATTTTTTGTAAAATGGTATTAAGTCACACAAATTTATCCAACTCACATTACAAATAAATCCAAGTACAGCAATCTATAACATGATATAATAAAATAATCAGCGGAATAATGGGAGGAGAACATGAAATTACGCACAAAAATTTTTATTATGGTGTTGGGGTGTGTTTTGGCAGCACTTATTATACAAACATGTTTATTTCAAAATCTTTCTTCAAAATTAATATATGAGCAGGCAAAAGAAGAAAGTGAACAATCTATGCAGAGTATGCAAAATGAAATTTATGGATTGATTAAGGGGATAGAAAATAATTTAATAGAAATTTATATGGATGATGAATTATTGCAAAGCCTGAGAAAAAAAGAAACAATTAAGGAATTGCAATCGAAATTTTACAGAAAAGCATATGACATAGCGACCGATGAATTTGAGACAGGGGATGATGTGGTCTCTTTTTATTTGTATACAATGGATCATCAGGTCATCAGCACTTATCGAAGAGCGGTTACACCAAAACATAATTATGCTTCGGATATATATTCAGATCCGGAATATACAAATGCTGAAATTGTGAAAAAATATGTGGAGTTAGATAATCCCGTAATGCTGGTATCCAGCTATTATAATGAATACAGGAATAAAAATATATTACGTTTTGTTATGAAACTGTACAATGAAAGTAATCTTCAGGATAAAATCGGATACGTGGTGTGTGATGTAGATACAAAGAATCTTGAAAAAATTATGGATAAATACAGAATAGACCGCACGGCATTCATGTGGCTGCAGCCAACCGGGGATCGGCCGATTGATACATTGGGAGATCTGGATGCAGAACAGACAAAAGAATATAATGCTTTGGAAAAATCGATTGCCTGTGGGAAAAAAGCTGAAAATGAAACCAATTCAAAACAGGAATTTTTCCGTATTGATCAGCAACATTATAATTTAACTGCATATTCCATGATGCCGCAAAAAGTATTAAGACAAAACCAGAGAAATCTTACAATTAACTTATTGGCGATCGCTTTATTAATGATCTGTGTCTCAATGATTATAACTGGCTTCATATCGAGCGGATTAACAAGACCTTTGGAATTATTAATGAATACGATTCAGAAAATTGGAAATGGTAATGTTCAGCTTCGGGCAAAAATTGTAAAAGAAGATGAGATAGGAGAGTTAGCCCAACAATTTAATGAGATGCTGGATCAGATGGAGGAATTAAAACAAAAAGAATACCAGACCAAGCAACTTTTAAATCGGGCAGAGTACAAAGCATTACAGGCACAGGTTAATCCACATTTTTTATATAATACACTGGATACAATGGCAAGTATTGCAGAAATTCGAAACTGCCCGGAAGTCAGTCATATGAGTCAGTCACTGGCGCTTATATTTCGTTATAGCTTAAATATGAAAGATCCATTTTCTACTGTTGAAAATGAGATTGCCCATCTGAAAAATTATATTTATGTTATGGACATGCGGATGCATGATAACATTCAGTATACATTTGATGTGGATGAAATGACATTAAAAAGTAAACTGCCACGACTTTCACTGCAGCCGATTGTGGAGAATGCAATTAATCATGGTCTGCGTAATAAAAGAGGAAAAAAGAAAATTGGGATACAGATAAAACGAGAGCAGATGGATCTGGTTATTTGTATCGAAGATAATGGAATAGGATTGGACACATCTGCAATAAATGAAAGTTTGCGTAAGAATGAACTTGATTTTGTGGAAAAAGGAAATTCCATAGGTTTACATAATATTAATGCCAGATTAAAAATGTTATATGGCAATCAATATGGAATGCATCTGGAAAGTATGCTTGGAGAAGGGACAAAAGTGTTTATGATTTTACCAGATCGTGGGGAGGATAGCAACAATGAAGAAAAAGACATATAAGGTTTTATTTGCAGATGATGAGTATTGGACGAGAGAAAAAATGCGCAGTATGATTCCATGGGAAACATATAATTTATATTTTTTAGAACCAGCAGCAGATGGGGAGGATGCGTGGGAAAAGATAAATAATTATCAACCGGATATTTTTATTACAGATATTAATATGCCATTTCTAAGCGGGGTGGAGCTGTTGCAGAGGGTAAAAGACAAATATCCAGAAATTATTACTTTTGTAATTAGCGGATATGATGATTTTGATTATGTTAAAAATTCCTTTCTGTCAGGCACAATGAATTATCTGATTAAGCCGATTTCGAAAATTGATTTAATTCGTGCGATTGTAAAAGCATTGGAAAAAATCAGTGCAAATGAAAATCAGCAGGCAGAATTATTAAAAGCATCCTCTATCATGCAGGACAGGGAATACAGCCAGTTGATTCATAAAACAGAAAAATGGAATAATACTTTTGCAGGTGAAAGAGGTTCTGTAAAAATGCAGGGGGTACGGTTAATACTGGTCAAAATTCATAATTTGTCAGATATTATAACCACTTATGAGAGAAAATGTGAATGGTTATCATATGACATTAAAAATATGATTCGTCAGGTTTTTCAGGAGGATGATATTATTTTTAATAACATCTATCGTATGAATGAATATATAATTTTAACCCAAAAAAGTGAGCAGGAACTTCTACAGCTTTCAGAAAAGCTACGGGTAAAGGCTTCTGCAAAATACCATACTTGTATGACCATTTGTGTTGGATCTCATTTTTATGCCATGGAAAGTCTTTCTATGGCATATGTAGAGGCAATTAGTATGCTTATGACGAGAAGTTATGTTTATAAAGATGAAATTGTAACTTCCTCTGATGAACAGGTAGAAAAATGGAATCAGCATATTTCTGTTGAAGTTGATAAACAATTAAAAAATGCATTGGGATGTGGAAACCAGCAGAAAATTAAAAAGATTGTATTGGAAATGACAGGCTTGTGTGATTGTCAGGAACAACGGTGGAGTTATCTGGAAGTAAAGCAGACGGTAAAACAGATTTTTGATATTATTCTGAATTACATATTTCAGAAACATGGGGAAGTATTGGTTGCAGATGCAGAAAATGTGGTGGAGGCAGTAGATAAAACAATAGAAACCTTAAATTATGATGAATTGCAAAGAAATATAGAAGATGCGATTATTTATTTACTTCCTCCAAAAGCTGAGACAGAAACAAAATCTATGAAATCAATTGTTCAATTGGTCGTGGAATGGATACAGGAGCATTATGCAGAGGAAATGTCATTATCTGCACTGGCAAATAAATATCATGTGGACAGTTCTTATCTGTCAAAAATGTTTAGTCAGGAAATGGGAGAAAGCCTTATTCTATATATTACTAATAAGCGGATAGAAAAGGCAAAAGAATATATGAAAAATTCAGAAATCAGTTTGGCGGATGTTGCTTTTATGGTTGGATATGATGATTACACTTATTTCAGCAGAGTGTTTAAAAAGAGCACAGGAATGAATCCAAGAAATTACCGTATAGAACTACAGGGGGAAAAAGAAGCATGAAAAGATGGCTGGCAAACCTGTTTATTGTGATATTGCTGTTGTCACTGACAGGATGTATTTCCTATAAAGAAAATAATAGGGAAACGGAAAGGGATACGATAGTAATATCTGTATTAGCAGGGCAATCAACATCAGATGCCGGAGTGGAAGATATGATCGATGAGTGGATGGAGAAAAATTTTCCGCAGGTTTATCTGGAGTGGGAGTGCGTTGACTGGGGAGATCAGTTTAATACACAGATGAAAAGCAGGATTGCAGCAGGTGAAATCCCGGATATTATAATTGGAAAAGCACAGGATGTACAGATATATGCAAAGGCTGGGAATCTTGCGAAGATTTCAGATTCTTATCTGGGGAAAATACAAAAGGATGCGCTGAAAGAAGTAACGGTTGATGGGGTGGTATATGGAATTCCTTATAATGCATGGTATCAGGGAGTAATCTATAATAAAGATATTTTTAAAAAATATAAACTGACCCCGCCCACGACAGGAGAAGAGTTAGAAGATGTTGTTGCGTGTCTGGAGAAAAAAGGCATTGTACCGTTTGCTTCTCATTTTCAGGAATCATGGGAGGTGGCGAATATGACCATGCAGTATATGATGAATGAAATCTTTGATAAAATGCCGGATTGGGGAGATCAGTTTCGTAAAGGGGATCAAAATTATGAGGGCAACGCAGAGGTACGAAATTGTTTTAAAAATAACCAGTTTATTTTGAACCATACATGGGAGGACGCATTTCAAATCGATCAGTTTGAATGTGATAGCAGATTTGTCAGGGGAGAAGCTGCAATGTATCTTACCGGCTCATGGTCTATGCAGTTTTCGAGTCAATATGGAAAAGATATTGATTTTGGAATTTTTTCATTTCCAAATCAGGCGGGGGATGCAAAGCTAATTAAAGAAACGAATATGACATTTATGAAAAGTGCAAAAACAGAACAGGAGGATACAGTTGATCAGATTTTCAACCGGCTGTTGAGAGATCAGAAACTGGCACAGGAGATTGCTGATTTTACGCAAACGTCTTCTTTAATAGAAGGGGTTACAGACAACAATCAGAATAAAATTCAATCTGATATCCAGTCATATGAAGCAAAAAATGAAGTCATTGATGTAACCACGGGAAATGAACAATTAACCTGGACGTTTCAAAAAAAGGTGGCAGAACAGCAATTACTGTGGCTAAATAAAAAAATTCTACTGGAAGATGTATTAAAGTATGCGGATGACCATCGGGAACAAAGCTGTGAATAAAATTGCAAAGATGTGCAAGTGAAAAGTACAAAAAAGTCCTAATCATACCTTCTCTTTATTTTTTATAATATACCTATCAAAAACGTGATCAATAGAAGGAGGAAACGAAATGAAGAAGAGGGTAATCAGTATTTTAATGGTTGGAACATTAGCTATGGGGCTGGTAACAGGCTGTGGTTCCGGAGAAAATGCACAGGACAGTCAGACAGGAAACAAAACATCTTCAGGGGAGAAGGTTACGTTGTCTGTATTGGCGGGACAGTCAACAACAGATGCCGGAATTGAGGAATTTATTGATGCAGCACTTGAAAAGAAATATCCGGAAATCAAACTGGAGTGGGAATGCGTTGACTGGGGAAATGATTTCCAGCCAAAGATGCAGCAGTATATGCAGTCCGGACTTCCAGACATTATGATTGGAAAAGCACAGGATGTTTCTACATATGCACCGAAAGGCGTGCTCGGGGAAATTGACGAGACATATCTGGATCGTGGACTTGATGCGGCACGTGAAAATGTGACCGTGGACGGAAAAACATACGGTCTTGTATACAATGCAATGTATCAGGGCGTATATTACAACAAACAAATGTTTAAAGACAATGGATGGAGTGTTCCGGAAACACAGCAAGATCTGCAGAAAATCATTGATGATTGTAAAGCAAAGGGAATTACACCATTTGCAAGCCATATGGTAGATACGTGGTCAATTGGAAATATGACCATGCAGTTTATGATGAATGATGTGTTTAATAAAGATGAAAACTGGGGCGATAAATTCCGTAATGGAGAGACTTCTTTTTCTGACAGTAAAGAAGCTCAGACCGCTTATCAGTATAACAAATTAATTTATGATAATACGTTCCCAGAGACATTTTCAACAGAGCAGACCGATTGCGATGCAAAAATGGTGCAGGGTGAGGCTGCAATGAAGGTATCAGGTTCATGGTCAATTCAGAATTTTCTGGATATTGATGAAAATTTTGATTTTGGAATTTTCCCATTCCCAAATCAGACCGGAGATTCCAAATTAATTTTTGAGCCAAATATTACAATTATGACGAGTGCCCAGTCAGAACATCAGGATGCGATCAATAAAGTGCTGGATGTGCTGACAAGCGATAAGGATCTGGCAGTACAGATTCTGGATTATACAAAAACAGCTTCTATGCTTAAAGATGTTACACCAACATTTGAAAACCCAAGTCAGGAGGATATTGACAAGTATGCCAATGAAGGAAGAATTGTGGATGTAACATTAGGAAATAACCAGTTGGTATGGGGTGGTTTCCAGGAAGAAAATGCTAAAGATATTGCAGCCTGGTTGCAGGGTGATGAGACTTTTGAAGAGTGCTTAAAAGCATCGGATGAAAGAGTAAAAGCAAGTTCTGCAAACTAGAAATGAAGGAGGGAAGAGGTGAACCTCTTCCCTCTTATTTTTGGAAAGGATGTGTGTATCAATGAAAAAGAAAAAGTATTCTATGGAATCCAAAATGGCAAGACAATACATGTGTCTGGTACTTCCCGGGATTATTATATTTACAATTGGACTGATTATACCGCTTATTCTGGCAATTCGGTATTCACTGACAAACTGGGATGGAATGTCGGCGGAAAAAACATTTGTCGGTTTTCAGAATTATATAGATTTAATGAAAGACTCTGACTTCTGGAATGCATGGTGGTTTACAATTAAATTTACTATTGGCAATACAATTATCCAGAATGTGGTCGCTTTATTATTTGCAGTTGCACTGGACAGTGGAATTAAGGCACAGAAAATTTATCGAACCGTATTTTTTATTCCGTGTTTAATCAGTGCTGTAATTGTCGGATTTGTGTGGCTTAAGATGTTTTCCAACGTATTGCCGGCATTTAATGATCTTTTAGGAACAAGCATTAACTTTTTACTTTTCGGTAAAAAGGAAACCGTTTTAAGTGGATTGTTAATTGCAAATAACTGGCAGTGGATTGGTTATTGGATGCTTATCTATCTTGCAGGTTTACAGTCTGTACCGGCAGAATTATATGAGGCTGCAAAAGTAGATGGTGCCGGTCCTGTAAAACGATTTTTAAATGTGACAATACCAATGCTGGCACCATCAATTACCATTTGCGTTGTTGGAATTACCACTGGTTCCTTAAAAGTATATGATCTGTTGGTATCTTCCACCAAAGGAGGACCTGGAAGAGCTTCAACATCTATGATTTATCAGACATATACAACGGCGATTAATGGCAGACAGTATGGATATGGCTGCGCAATGTCAGTAACGCTTGTTATCGTGTTATTGCTTGTTGCATTTGTTCAGGTGAAGGGACTGAAGAGTAAGGAGGTGCAGGCATGATGAAAAGAAGAAAAAACAAAGAAGAAAACAGAGACCATCAGCCATATACTAAGACCACAGCAATCATACAGGTTATTATGACCATTGCTCTGGTTGTATTTCTGGCACCAATTCTCATCATTATAAATTATTCTTTCAAAACAAAAAAAGAATTATATTTGAACAGTCCGCTTTCGTTACCGGAGAAATTAAATTTTGAGAATTATGTGAATGCATTTAAAAAGCTTGATCTGGCAACAACTTTTTCAAATACATTTTTGTATACGGCAATCAGTGTTGTGATTCTTGCTCTGTTATGCGGCACGACTGCATGGGCAATAGCAAGATGTAAGAAGAAGTTTTTTAAGTTTGCCTATATTTATTTTGTCATTGGTATTTTAATTCCATATCAGGCATTGTTCCTTCCAATTTATACTATTGGTTATAAATTACATCTTACAAATACAAGATTTGGAATTGTATTTATGTATGTGGCAACCGGAGTTTCCTTTGGAGTATTTCTGATGACTAGTTTTATGTCAACGGTACCTTTGGAACTGGAAGAAGCAGCAAGAATTGACGGATGTTCTGTATTTCGGACATATTTTTCGGTAGTACTTCCGCTTTTAAAACCGGCCATGGCAACACTTATTATTATGCAGGCATTCCAGATCTGGAATGATTACCTACTTGCAAGTTTATATGTCAGCAAAAAAGAATTAAAAACGCTTACCGTGGCGATTCAGTCATTGTTCTCTGCACAGAGCAGTGATTATACAACAGCAATGGCGGCAATTGTAATTTCGGTTCTTCCGATCGCAATTCTGTTTTTAAGTTTACAGAAATATTTTATTAAAGGAATGACGGTTGGTGCTGTAAAAGGATAAAAGGAGGGAAATCATGCATCCGGAAGTTTTGCAGGAATACAAATTAGGCGATATGGTGGCAAGATATCTAATTGACCGTAATAGTATGCAGGTTGGATTTCAATTGCTGCCGGAAAACGTATCACAGGAACATATTGTAACAGATAATTGTTTTATGGAATCACTGATTCAATATAAACTGACAGGAGATATTTATAATGAAGCATACGCAGGAGGCTGTTCCATGCGTAACAGCGAAAGCGTAAGAAAATTAAGATTTTCCGAGCAGACAGATGAAACAACGGGAGAACAGATTTGTGTAAATACCATAATGATGGACGAAGATGGACACCGGTTGATACACCATCTTGTATGGATGCAAAATACGCCATATGTCCGGATTTCCTGTACATTTGAAAACCAAAGCAAAAGAGATTGTTGTCTGGAAATGTTTGAGAGTTTTTCTCTTGGAGGTTTATCCCCTTATATGCAGGGGGATGGATATGGAACACTATGGCTGCACCGTGTACGTAGTGTATGGAGTCAGGAAGGCAGGCATGAAGCTGTCCCTGTAGAAGATTTACAGTTGGAACCGGCCTGGAACCCGCATGCAGTACGTTGTGAACGTTTTGGTCAGGCAGGATCTATGCCGGTAAACCGTTTTTTCCCATTCGCAGCGATTGAAGATCGTGAAAACCATGTATTTTGGGGGGCACAAATTGCTCATCCGTCATCGTGGCAGATGGAAGTTTACAGGAAAGATAACGGACTGGCATTGAGCGGAGGACTGGCAGACCGGGAATTGGGACATTGGATGAAACAAGTGAACCCGGGACAAAATTTTACAACCCCGGAAGCCATTGTAAGTACAGCACAGACAAATTCTTTTGACATTTTTACCGGAAGGCTTACAACAGCCGGACTGGTGGAAGGCTTTTTAAAAGCACCAGAAAGTGAACAGGATCTTCCGATTGTGTTTAACGAGTATTGTACAACGTGGGGAAATCCATCCCATGAAAATATATGCGAGATCGTAGATGCAATCAAAGGCAAAGGGTTTAAATATTTTGTCATAGATTGTGGTTGGTATAAAGAAAATGGAATTCCGTGGGATATCGGAATGGGTGACTATGAAGTTTCCAGCGAGTTATTTCCGGACGGAATGCAAAAGACGGTTCAGGTAATAAAGGATGCAGGAATGATACCTGGAATCTGGTTTGAGATTGAAAATGTGGGAAGTGCCTCCCATGCATATCATCTTACAGAACATTTATTGCATAAAGATAATGTGGTATTAACCACATATTTCCGACGTTTCTGGGATATGCAGGATCCATGGGTAGATAAGTATCTTACCGATAAAGTGATTGGAACTTTAAAAAAATATGGATTTGGCTATATGAAAATCGACTATAATGAAACCATCGGAATCGGTTGTGATGGGGCGGAATCACCAGGAGAAGCTCTTCGCGAAAATATGGAAGCCACTGTTTCATTTATCGAAAAAGTAAAAGAAGAGGTTCCGGGAATTGTATTGGAAAACTGTGCGTCTGGAGGACACCGGTTGGAGCCGAAACTGATGTCCGTTATGAGTATGGCTTCCTTTTCTGATGCACATGAGTGCGAAGAAATTCCGATTATAGCAGCAAACCTGCACTGGGTTATCCATCCGGCACAAAGTCAGATTTGGGCTGTAATTCGACAGGATGATTCTCTAAAGAGAATTGCCTATTCTATTTCCAATACGTTTCTTGGTCGTATGTGTATATCAGGAGATGTGACACAGCTTGCACCGGAAAAATGGAATCTGATCGAGCAGGGAATTTCTTTTTACGGAAAGATTAAAGACATTATAAAAGAAGGACAGTCTTACCGTTACGGACCAAAGATCAAAAGTGCGCGGCATCCGGAAGGCTGGCAGGCTCTTTTGCGGGTAGGAAAAAACAAGCAGGCGTATGTGGTTATTCATGTGTTTGATGGAAAATTGCCGGAGGTAATTGAAATAGAACTTCCAGAAGATGTTCCAGATCACATCAGACAAATTTATGCACATCAGGAAATGGAAGTTAGCATAAAAGACCGTAAAATATGTTACAGACCAAGTGAAAATAAATCTGCGGTTACACTTTGGCTGGAATAAAATATAAAAAGTGCTAACACCTTCCGCAATTGGTACATGGCACACATCCCCGGTGCATAAGCTTTGGACGCCAGTCGGAAATCTGTGTGTCATCCCCGGATTTCCAATGTCCGGTATGATAACGGTCGGACACGGTCAGTGTCGCGTGTTCCTGCCGGATTACAAGTGGATATAATGTAATCTGCTCCGGCTGCATACAGTTTTGATGCAGTACCGGAGCATAGTTATGTCCATTTACGGTAATCTGCTGATCGTAGGTTACGATCTCACAGATATCATTTTTTTGTGTAATTGTGGGTGTTTTTGCACATACATATTGTTTTGGAATTTCATAAGTGCCTATCGTGAAAGTTCCGGCAATCGTTTTTATGTTCTGCATGATGGCAGGCCTCTTTACTATTTTATAATCCCTTGTATTATAGTATTAAAATTGAATAACTGTAAAGGAAAATTTTTATATTTTTTAGAATTGCTTTGGGATCTGTTAAGTTTTGTCCTCCATACTTACAGACGCATTTAGAAATGAAAACATCTGGAGAAGGTGGCATTTTAAAACGTTATCTGCTATGATAAATAAAAATAATGAAACGCACAAAACCGTGGAAAATGGGTAGAACTATGCAAAAACAGGTTGGAATTGGCAAACAGGATTTTGCAGCATTAAGAGAAAGTCAGTGCTTCTACATTGATAAGACAGATTTCATACGGCAGTGGTGGAACTACAGGGATGATGTTACGCTGATCACACGTCCAAGACGTTTTGGCAAAACCCTTAATATGAGTATGCTCAACTGCTTTTTTCCCAATAAATATGCAGACAGGGGAGATTTGTTTAAAGGACTTGATATCTGGAAAGATTCCGGGTACCGGCAGATTCAGGGCACATATCCTGTTTTATATCTCAGTTTTGCATCGGTAAAAGCGGATAATGTATCTGATGCAAAAAAACAGGTCAAATCCCGGATTGTAAGTCTGTATCAGGATTTTGAATATCTGCTCGAAAATGAAAAACTTATGGAATCCGAAAAAATGGCATACCGGCACATTCTGACAGAGATGGCGGAAATGGATGATATTACCGCGTGTGACAGTCTTAATTATTTGTGCAGATATTTGGAGCATGCATATGAAAAAAAGTAATTATCTTACTGGATGAATACGATACGCCGATGCAGGAAGCGAATGTTTACGGTTATTGGGAAGAAATGACTTCTTTTTTGCGTAATCTGTTTCATGCGACATTTAAGACAAATAAGTATTGTATAGATGGTTTACCAAATCGAAATTGACCGAACTGAAGGTGAAGAATGCTTCTTGTCTAAAGGGCAAGAAGATGGGG
>OBYS01000666.1_pt1 | contig 18201 bp, 14 predicted proteins | sample 1476791 | NCBI WGS metagenome assembly OBYS01 (sample SAMEA2580205, study PRJEB22360) | human gut metagenome | biome: human gut; feature: human-associated habitat; material: faeces | place: Denmark | collected 2008/2010
CCGGCCGGTTACGGCGTTTGGTAAAACGCCGTAACTACTCCCGAGCCCCGTACTGCTCGTAGTAGGCGTCGATGGCGGCCTTGAGCTCGTCGTCGATGACGACCTTGCCGTCGATCTCGTGGTTGTAGAGAGTCTCGACGACCTCGGCCATGGAAACGATGCTCGCGACGGGGAAACCGTACTTGGCCTCGATCTCCTTCTGTGCGGTGGTCACGCCGCCCTTGCCGACCTCCATGCGATTGAGGGACACGATCAGGCCCTTGATCTCGACGTCGGCAGCAGCCTTAACCTTGGGATAGGTCTCGTCGATGGACTTGCCGCTGGTGGTAACGTCCTCGACCATGACCACGCGGTCGCCGTCCTGGGGCTCGTAGCCCAACAGGTTGCCCTTGTCGGCACCGTGGTCCTTGGCCTCCTTGCGGTCGCAGCAGTACTTGACCTCCTTGCCGTACAGCTCGTGGTAGGCAATTGCGGTCACGACGGCCAGCGGAATACCCTTGTAGGCCGGTCCAAACAGCACATCAAAGTCGTCGCCAAAGTTATCGTGGATGGCCTGGGCGTAATACTCGCCCAGCTTCTTGAGCTGATAGCCCGTCACGTAGGCGCCGGCATTCATAAAGAACGGAGACTGGCGGCCGCTCTTGAGCGTAAAGCTGCCGAACTTAAGGACGTCGGACTCGACCATAAACTTGATGAACTCTTGCTTGTAAGCCTCCATGCGGGCTCCTCTCGTAATTGCGTACGTGCCCTCCAGTTTAGCGCAGGCGAAGCGTCGATGCGGGCGCGCTTTGAGGCCACGGCATTCTGTAAAGGCTTTGTCAGGGGCAATGGTTTTCTGAACAATGGGGTTAACATTGCAAACCCCCTCTTCAAGAATACGGGCGGATTAAAAGGGGTACGAGATTAAACCGCCCCCATTTCCTGTGCTAAGGAAATGGGGGCGGTTCACGCCGGCCTTTATCTTTTTCGACAGCCTCGTTTGGCTCGCGCTACACCAGGCGCATACTCACCGAGCGCACAGCACTTACCGTCGTTATTGACGGCAACCGGCACCCCCAGCGCCTCGCGCATGAGCTTTCCCAGCGGGCAGCCGTCCATAAACGTGAGCGCACCGCCGCGATGGATCGTTCCCGCGACGTCTCCCTCGTAGAGACCACTCATTTAAGTACGTCCCCAATGACCAGTCAAAAATGGGCCATGTGTCCCAGTTGTGGAGACTCGTTGAGCCGTCTGGGTATCGTGAAAGATCGCGCACTCCCCCATCATCAAAAGTGACACACGCTACCTGTTGATGGGAGGCAGCCATGGGCTTCTTTGACAAGATGTTCGAGAAGAAAGAGTGCGCGATTTGCGGTACCGAACTGGGGCTTTTGGGAAAGACCAAGATCAACGAAGGCTACCTGTGCAAAGAGTGCGTCGGCAAGCTCTCCCCCTTCTTTGGCAGCTATCGCTCCAGCACCGCGGACGATATCCGTGAGCAGCTCGCCTACCGCGAGGCCAACGCCGAGCGCCTGGCCTCGTTCAACCCCACGCGCACGCTCTCTGCCGGGCGCACCAACATCATGCTCGACGAAGACGCGGGCCTGCTGATCATCACTTCGCAGGGCCGCTGGCGCGACGCCAATCCCGACATCATCGAGTTCTCGCAGGTACTCGGCTGCGATATGGATATTGACGAGCACCGCACCGAGATCTATCGCGAGACCAAAGACGGCGAGCGCGAGAGCTACAACCCGCCGCGCTACGACCTGGATTACGACTTTAACCTGACCATTCACGTCAACACGCCGTACTTTACCGAGATCAACCTGCGCGTGAACGACTCCACCATCGACCAGCGCGGTTCCATCGAATACCGCGAGGCCAAGCGCCAGGCAACCGAGGTCCGCGACGCGCTGGTGCAGCTGCGCCAGGAAACGCGTGACAGCGTCGTTGCCGCCAAGGCCCCCAAGACCGCGGTCACCTGCCCCTTCTGCGGTGCAACCACCATTCCCGATGCCAGTGGGCGCTGCGAATACTGCGGTGGCGCCATCGGCGCTTAGCCTCCGGCACGGAAAGGACCGATCATGGCCTTCGAGAGTGTCAACTATCAGTGCCCCGCGTGTGGCGGCCCCCTTCACTTTGCCAGTGCCGAACAAAAGCTCGTCTGCGACTACTGCGATTCGCGTTTTGAAGTCGAAGAAGTCGAGGCCCTCTATCGCGAGCGCCAGGACAAGGCAGACGCCAAAGCCGATGCCGCAGCCGCGGCTCCCAAGCCTGCTGTCGACGATGCCGTGCAGGAGCTGGCTCAAAACGCCGGCTACATCTGCTCGTCGTGCGGCGCCGAACTGATCTCGGACGGCACCGTCGCCGTCACCACCTGCCCGTACTGCGGCAACTCCGCCGTGGCGCCCGGCCAGCTCTCGGGCGACTTCTCACCCGACCTGGTGATTCCGTTTAAGCTCGGGCGCGACGATGTCATGGCCGCGCTCAAAGAGCACTACAAGGGCAAGATCCTGCTGCCCAAGAGCTTTGTCACCGGCAACCACATCGACGAGGTCCAAGGCGTTTACGTGCCGTTTTGGCTCTACGGCGCCCGCGTGGACGGCGAAGTGTACTTTGATGCGACCAACGAGACCGTAACCGAAGAATCCGACCGCACCGTCACGACCACCGACCACTACGATGCCTACCGCAAGGGAAATATCTCGTTTGAGCGCGTGCCCGTCGACGGATCGTCCAAGATGCCCGACGGCCACATGGACGCCATCGAGCCGTTTGACTACGACGCGCTGCGCCCGTTTTCGGTCGCGTATATGCCCGGCTACATCGCCAACCGCTACGACGAGGATTGCGAAACCTGCAAGGCGCGCGCCGAGCGTCGTATGGAAGAAAGTACGATCTCGGCCCTGCGCGAGACCGTCGTCGACGAATACGACGATGCCACGGTCGAAAGCAAGCAGCTCGACTACACCTGGGAAGACAGCGACTACGCCCTGTTCCCCGTCTGGATGCTCTCCACCTCATGGAACGGCAAGAGCTACCTGTTTGCCATGAACGGTCAGACCGGCCGCTTGGTCGGCGAGCTCCCCTGCTCCAGGCCCAAGCTCGCCATCGCCTCGGTGCTGTTCTTTATGATCGGATTTATCCTCTCCCAGATTCTCTTTATGGGGGAATACGCCTTCGATCCGGATTACCTCACCTTTGATATCGAGGGTATCCTCATCAACATCATCGCGCCGCTGATCATCGTGATTATCGGAGACGTGCTACTGGTAGGCCAGCTCAAGACGGCCAACGAAGCAACCTGTGCCGATGAGTATTGTGGCGAGCTCGACCTGACCGAGAAGCACGACACCTTCAGCCACACCGAGACCACCGTTGTCATGAAAGACGACAAGGACGACTAAGCAATCCAACCAATACCACCCGGCCTTTGACGAGAAAGGAAGATCACCATGGGACTCTTGAAAGCTGGATTGGGAGCTGCCGGCGGCGTCATGGCCGACCAGTGGAAGGAATTTATCTACTGCGAATCGATGCCTGCTGACGTCTTGGCCTGCAAGGGCAGCAAACGCACCGGTGGCCGCAGCTCCAACACGCGCGGCGAGGACAACGTCATCTCCAACGGCTCGGTCATCGCCGTCAACGATGGCCAGGGCATGCTCGTGGTGCAAAACGGCAAGATCATCGAAGTCGCGCTGGAGCCCGGTGAGTTCGTCTTCGATACCGGCAGCGAGCCGAGCGTCTTTAGCGGCAACCTGGGCAATTCCATCAAGGAGACCTTCGCCAATATCGGCAGCCGCTTTACCTTTGGCGGCGACGCGGGCAAGGACCAGCGCGTCTACTTCATCAACACCAAGGAGATTATCGGCAATAAGTACGGCACCGCCTCGCCCGTGCCCTTCCGCGTGGTCGATAACAACATTGGTCTGGACGTCGACATCTCCGTGCGCTGCAACGGCGAGTATTCGTACCGCATCACCAACCCGCTGCTGTTCTACACCAACGTATGCGGCAACGTGACCGATAGCTATACGCGCGACAAGATCGACAGCCAGCTTAAGTCCGAGCTGCTCACCGCCCTGCAGCCCGCCTTTGCCAAGATTTCGGAGATGGGCATCCGCTACAGCGCCATCCCCGGCCACACCACCGAGCTCGCCCGTGCGCTCAACGAGGTCCTCTCTGCCGACTGGCGTGACCTGCGTGGCGTCGAGATCGTGAGCTTTGGCGTTAACTCCATCGCCGCCTCGCAAGAGGACGAGCAGATGATCAAGGACCTGCAGAAGGCCGCGGTCATGCGCGATCCCACCATGGCAGCCGCCAACATCGCCAGCGCCCAGAGCGATGCGATGCGCGCAGCAGCCGCCAACCCCAACGGCGCGATGGCAGGCTTTATGGGCATGGGCATGGCAGGTGGCATGGGCGGCATGAATGCCAGCCAGCTGTTCGCCGCCGGCCAGGCACAGCAGCAGGCCGCCCCGCAGCCGGCTCCGGCTCCCGCCCCCGCACCGGCACCCGCTGCCGCACCTGCGGCCGGCGCATGGACCTGCAGCTGCGGCGCCACCAACACCGGCAAGTTCTGCTCCGAGTGCGGCAGCCCCGCACCCGCCCCGGCACCGGCCAAGTGGTTCTGCCCCAACTGCGGTAGCGAAAACGGCGGCAAGTTCTGCAGCAACTGCGGAACGCCCAGGCCCTAACCCCTCTATCTGGTAATTGGCGGGGGTTCCGCCACCCCCGCATTTGCTTCTATGGGTTTCGTTCGATAAAGGAGGACACCATGAAGACAACGTTCAAAAAGTCCGCGCTCGCATTCCTGGCATGTATCTTGGCGCTCGCCTTTGCCCTGACGGGCTGCAGCGGCGGCGGCAAAGACCCCAAGGCCAACTTCGTCGGCAGCTGGCAGTACTCGGGTGGAACCTTGGACGGCGAAGAGCTCACCGATGAGTACATGGATATGCTCAAGGAGTGGGGCCTCAACTGTATCCTGATCCTCGACGAAGACGGCACGGGCGTCCTCGACATGTTCCTTGAGGTCGCCGACCTGAAATGGGAGGCCAAGGACGCCACCACCGTAACGATTACCGCCGAAGATGAGTCGCACGACCTGAAGCTCAAGGACGACAAGCTCGTCCTGGAGGTGGACGGCGACAAGATTATCTTTACGAAGTCCGACAAGGATCTGTCCGGTACGGTGAAGAAGGATCGCGAGAACGCCGAGAAGGAAGAGGAGATCGATGAGGCCGTCGAAGACGACGACGTCCAGAGCATCGAAATCTCCCCCGCCGTCACCGTCGCCGATGACGACCTGTGCACCATCACCATCACCGAAAAGTTCAAGGACGACTGGGGCAACATCGGCTTTGTCGTCAACATCACCAACAAGAGCGACAAGGACCTGACCTTCTACGCTCCTTCCGGCAAGACCAACGTCAACGGCACCATGAAGGAACCCTGGTTCTCGGCTCACCTGATGCCCGGCACCAACGCCACCGAGGAATTCACGTTCTCGAGCGGCGAGCTTGACAGCCTTGACGACCTGGTCAACACGACCATCGGCATCGACGCCTACCTGACCGATTCCTACGAGGACGTCGCCTCCTACAGCGCAACCATCGCGTAACGGCACGTAACATCAGCCGCGGTTGGCGGACACATCCGCGCACATGTCAGGCGGGGCCGCAGGAGATAATCCTGCGGCCCCGCCGCTTTATGCCGATGCGTAACGAGCGCTAGCGCTCCATGTTGGGAACGATGCTGCCCTCGGTCACCGCATGCACGGCAAGGCGCATGATGTTGTCGTAGCCGGTCTTGCTTAGGATCTCCGAGATGCGGCGCTTGATGGTGCCCTCGCTCATAAACAGCTCGGCCGCGATCTCGCGGCGGCTCTTGCCCTCGCAGGCAAGGCGCAAAATCGACAGCTCAACATCGTCGAGTGCCGCCGTGCCCGAAAAAATGCTCTCGGGCGGCTTGGGAAACGTGCAATAGCCCGCCAGCGTGGAGCGCATCACGGCGAACAGCTCGTCGATACCGACGTTCTTGTACACAAAGCTATCGACGCCCGCCTCGCGGGCCTGATCGACAAAGGTGATCTCGGGCATGCCGGTCATGATAATGATGCGACACTCGGGCAGCTGCTCCTTGATGCGCGCCGCCGCCACGATGCCGTTGGAATCATGTTCGGTGCATACGTCCATCAGTATCATGTCCGGGCGCTCCCTGAGCGCGACACCCAAGGCCTCGGAGGCATCGGCGATGGCGGAAACAACGGTCATATCGGGCTGGTCGCCAACGGAGCGCGCCAGGCTTTCGCGCAGGATGGCCTGATCTTCGACAATTAACACGCGGATCATGAGTTTCTCCTTTGGGACGCGTCGTTGGCGTTAAGCGGAATGGATACCGCAAGCGTAAAGGGTGGGGCGGCATGGACCTCAAGGCTGCCGCCCAGATTCTGTGCGACATGCCTCATGCCAGGGATACCCGTTCCCTCGCGATACGATACGGGGGCCGGGGAGCCGTCGTTAGAGATGGTCATGCGCGCGATGTCGCATCCGTTCGACTCCTCCTGCCACAGGTGCCTGGACGATGCTCCGTTGGGCCGCGGGCTCGCATCCGTTCGACTCCTCCTGCCACAGGTGCACATGGACCTGGTGGGCCTGCGCGTGCTTGGTGGCGTTGGTCGAGGCCTCGCGGATAATCTGCAAAAAGGTCGCCGCGACACGCGCGTCCTCGGGCAGCGCGCCCTCAACATCGATCTGCACACTCACCAGGCCAAAAGCATGGACGATATCACCCAGCTGCTCTGCAGGCTCGCTGGCACCGCCACTGCGCAAATCGGCGGCAATTGAGCGTAGCAACGGGTCAATCTGCTCGAGCGACTCATCGTCCAGACGCCCCTCCTCCAAATAGCGATGAAGAATGGACAGGCGCTGCCCGATCACATCGTGAACGCGGGCGCGCATACGTAGGTAGGCCGCATTGTCGGCAACTTTTTTGACTTCTTCGATCTGGGCTTGGAGCTCTTGGCCCGCAAGCTCAAGCAGGTGGTTGGCTTGCGCCAAGCGGTCATGAGCATGCGCGTACTCTGTCACATCAAGACCGATAATGCGCTCAAAGAGGCGGCCCGAAACCATAACGCGATCACACACAAATAGGCGAATCTCGGCAGGAGAGACCTCGACCACCGCACGCGCCTCACCAAAGCGGTCCAGATTAATCCGCACACGGTTCCTACTGCTTTCAGGCATTTGCATGCTAAGTTTGCGCAGGTCGTTCCATGTGCTGCTCATGTCACGCAGATCGGTAGGCATATGAAGTTCCACCAGGTTTTTGCGCATGCAGCGGTTCATGAGCAGCGGACGGCCCCTCGGATCTAGATACAGGATGCCCACGGGAATCACGTTGATGGTCTCGATCGTCGAGAACATGGTGATATCCTCCTGGCGGTTACGGACGTCCATCAAGAGCGCCGCGATGGAGCGGAACAGGAAGAACGCTCCCTCTGCGATAAGGACAACGGTCCACGCCGAGCCCATGGCAAAAACCACCGGTGGTGTAACGGCGACAACAAGCAACAGTTCGACCAGCATGACGAGGCGACGATAGTGCACCATAAGTACCACGCCATAGGCAAAGATTGCGGCATTGAGCCACAACGCTCCGCCCATTGCCCTGGCGCAAACGTCAAGCGGCGCCACCAGATACGAGCCAGACGACGCGAATAAGATGAGCGCCGAAATCATCAGGTGAAGCACAAGACTCGCCTCGTAGGCGCAAATCACCTTACGGTTATAGGACGAGCGGCGCGATGCGATGAGCGGGACGTGGATCGTCTGCAGACACGCAGCCAGGGCAAAGACAACATCGAGCGCAACGATTTGGGGAAGGATGAGCGAAATCCGCATCGTCACTCACCCGCCCTCGGCATCAAGACGATCATGCGCAGCTGGCCGGGCTCGCCCTCAAGGCGGTATGCCACGTTGCGCCCTTGCAGAGCGCTTTCGAGCTCTTGCGCAGCGGGCGTCTGCGAAAGATCTTCATCATCGTTGGAAAAAAGCGTGGCGCGCAGCTCGACACTGCATCGGTCATGGTCGCCCAAGTGATACATAAGCGCCGGATGGTCGGTGGTGTAGGCAAAAAACGCAAAGTCATACACGCAGTCGTACAGGGCGCTTACCGTACTGGCGTGCAACGGGCGCCGTATGGCGATAATCGAGGCGCAATCGATATCGATGGTGCGCAGGTCGCTTGCGAGCTCGTTGGCAATGAGCTGAATGCGGTCGCGATCAAAACCGCTCTCCCCGTGCTGTGCCAACGTGAGCGACCCCTTGCGCTTGCAATAGGCGACGAGCATCTTGGCGCGCTGCAGCATGCGGTAGCGCTCGTGCGAAGACGCTTCGTCGGTCAACGGCGGCAGCGAGCTCAGCAGGTCGTACATCCCTTCGAGCGCGCGGGCAAGCGCTTGGTCCACATCTTGGACCAGCAAGGTCTCGGCCTCTTGATCTGCCAAATGCGTCTTAAGGTCGTAGTCGGCGGCGAGCAGCTCGTTTTGACGCTGCAGCTCCATGCGACGATGTGCCAGCTCACGGTTAAGCTCGTTGAGCTCCGACACGTCTTGGGCAAGCAGGGCCGATCCGCCCAGCAGTGGAAAAGCACGGTACATCACATTGGGATCGGACGCCACGGCAAAGGCATGGGCGCGGCCGTGCTCCTGGGTCCGCAACTCCTCGCGCACGCCTACCGGCATTGGCTTTGACACTGGCGTGGCATAGACTTCCTGCAGGTCGCGCGTTAGAACTTTGAGGTCAAGCGGCAAGGTGTCGAAGATGCCGGCGATATCGTGATACGACGGAATGACACCGCAATCGAGACAGATTTCCATCGCCACCACGCACAGGACGCAATAGACGAGCGAAAAGTTGAGCCTCCATGCCCAGGGCACGCGTAACGCATACGAGACGGCAAAGAATGCGCCACCCAGCAGTACGAGCGCCGCCGTGCCCGAGAAACGCTGGATGCGAAAAGACGAGGACCGACCAACCAGGATAAAAAAGGCCACGAAGTCGAAGACCGTCCACACGAGAACGACAAAATAACCCCAGCCGTACGTGTAATCGTTACTCCAGGTGTCGCTTGTACGGTCAAAGCGGAAGACCTGCTGATGAAAATCGTTGGTGAGCACAAATCCGATAAGCAGGATGGCCGCAATCCACAGCGCAGCGCAGTAGCGGCGACCCAGGCGGTGTTGTTCCAGGCCCGCAAGGCGCAGGCCGCAGAGCTGGTAGAACAGCGGAATGAGCGTCATGGGCACGTAATACAGGTACCACAGCACGGTGGCATAGAACGGCGTGAACGACTTGTACTTGAGAATGACTTCGATCATCCACAGGGCGCAGATGGTGGCGACGGCAACAAGGCGGCGACGCAACACATAGTCCAAACAGCGCAGATAGACCGATACGCCCCAGATCGAAAATACAATTGCGGCGACAAGCAGCGGGAGAGAGCTCGAATGGGCGAGCGCATCCACGACCTCTTCGGACACCTTGCTATAGGCGGGCACGGCGTTAGAAAGTTTGGGGTCGAAGGCGAACAGCGCCGGCAAGACCGCCAAAAGCATGAGGAACAGCGCGGTGATGGCGCCGGCGATAGCAAAGACGCGATGACGGTACACCTGATGTGTTATGCCAACAAGGAATCGCGGCATGGCGAAGAGCCTGCCACCCCTGGGATCCGCAACCGGCGCGGTCCGGGCGGCCGCGTGGCCGATATGTCGCTCGCGGGTACCCATAGTGCCTTTAGTGTACCGACAGATGGGTCGAAAAAGCGGGCCGCATGTCCCAAAATCCGCAGACGGCAAGGCGTCCGGCGAGCACATACTCGCCGGGCGCCTTGGTCAGGAGGCCATGAGGATGAGCACGCGAAATTCACAGCGGTCAGGCCCGCCCCCCCCCTAAGGGCCTGAGGTGCTCAAGATTGGGAGCGACAAGCCCGACGAAGCGTACTTAGGTACGCGAGGAGGGTTGGAGCCCCAAGGTTGAGCGCCTCAGTGCCCTTAGGAAAGGTCCTCACCATTAGAAGCAATAACCTTCTTGTACCAGTCGAAGCTCTTCTTCTTGGAGCGCTTGAGGGTGCCGTTGCCGGCGTCGTCGCGATCCACATAGATAAAGCCGTAGCGCTTGGACATCTCGCCCGTGCCGGCCGAGACCAGGTCGATCGGGCCCCAGGTGGTGTAGCCCAGCAGGTCAACGCCGTCCTCGGTCACCGCGTCGCGCATCGCGGCGATGTGCTGACGCAGGAAGTCGATACGGTGGTCGTCGTTGATAGAACCATCCTCCTCGACAACATCCTTGGCGTCCAGACCGTTCTCGACCACAAACAGCGGCTTCTGATAACGGCCGTACAGGTCGTTAAGGGTGATGCGGAAGCCCAGCGGATCGATGGCCCAGCCCCACTGGCTCTCCTGCAGATAGGGATTCTTGGCGTCGGCAAAGGCGTTGCCCTGGGTGCGCTCGACATCGGGGTTATCGGCACTGGCGGAGCAACGGGTGCTGTAATAGCTAAAGCTGATGAAGTCGACGGTGTTGGCGGCCAGGATCTCGCGGTCCTCGTCCGTCATACCCACATCGATGCCTAGACGCTCGAGCTTCTTGACGGCATAGGCCGGATAGTAGCCGCGGCTCTGGACGTCGACGAAGAAATAGTTGCTCTGGTTGTCAATCTGCGCCTGGCGCACATCGCCCGGACGGCAGCTGTAGGGGTAGTAGCTACCTGCGGCAAGCATGCAACCGATCTTGACCTCAGGGTCGATCTCGTGGGCGATCTTGGTTGCCCACGCGCTGGCGACGAGCTCGTTGTGGGCGGCCAGGTACTCGACAGCCTCCTTGTTCTCGCCCTCCTCAAAGACCAGGCCGGCACCCATAAACGGCAGGTGCAGGATCATATTGATCTCGTTGAAGGTGAGCCAGTACTTCACCAGCCCCTTATAGCGGGTAAAGATCGTGGTCGCGAGGTTCTTGTAGAAGTCGATGAGCTTGCGGTTGCGCCAGCCGCCATACTCCTTGATGAGGTGAATCGGGCAGTCGAAATGCGTGATGGTCACGAGCGGCTCGATGCCGTGCGCCCGGCACTCGCGGAATACGTCCTCGTAGAAGGCCAGGCCGGCCTCGTTGGGCTCGGCCTCGTCACCGTTGGGGAAGATACGGGTCCAAGCCAGGCTCATACGGAAGGTCTTAAAGCCCATCTCGGCAAAGAGAGCGATGTCCTCTTTGTAGTGGTGGTAGAAATCGATGCCGGTCTGCGCGGGATAGTAATAGCCGTCCTCGAAGTCGAGCATCTTACGCTGGCCGGAGACCACCGCATAGCGCTCGGGGCCGTGCGGAGCTACGTCCACGTTGGCAAGGCCGCGGCCGTCCACGTTGTAGGCGCCCTCGCACTGGTTGGCAGCCGTCGCGCCGCCCCACAGGAAGTCATTACGGAAAGCCATGCATCAATCCTTTCATACGCTGCTTGTCCTGATTTCAGGATCCCCGCAAACGGGGTGCCACTCAACGACAACAGCGCGGGTCGACACTTCTTTTCGCGTGCAGGCGCCCGGCAGCCACCCCACCTGACACTTTTTGATACCCACCTGCCCAATCCACCACAAAGGGGACAGGCACCTTTGTGGTGGTTTGGGACCGGCTTGTCTCGATCTGTAACAGTTAGGCAACCAAAACCGGGCCTGGTGTTACAGATCGAGATTTTCGGGCGGCCCCCTGCAGTTTGTCTAAATCTGTAACAGGTAGAGACAATTTAGCCCGCTAGATGTTACAGATCGAGACAGAAGATTCTAGTCGCAGGTGATGTCGAGGTTCTTGCCGGTGAGGCCTACGTAGCCGCCCTCGGCAGCTTTGGGGCTGTCAGCATGGCAGAGAACCCACTTGTCGGCCTTCCAATAGCAGTAGCTGTCACCGGCAGCAGGCATGTCGGGTGCCGGCTCGGGGCGCGGACAATACACGCCGGCGGGCAGCGCCACCATCACCTGGAAGCCGCCGTCGTCGACCATGCACGGCGTGTAGTGAAGCGTGGTGTTGAAAACCTCGACAACCTTGCCCGCCGGCACGCGGAACGCCTTGACGCACGCGGTGTCGAGCCCGCCGTCCTCAATCTCCCAGCGATGCGCCACGAGCAGGATAAAGTCGCGCGCGCCCAGGTTGAACTCACTCGCGCGGTGATACTCCAGACAGTTGAGTCGTGTATTGTGGCCGTTGCACCAACCCAGCTGGAAGGGACGGCCGCCAAACATGAGAAAGCCAAGCTTGTCGGCATTCATGACGCCCTCGAGCTCCGGCGCGCTCGCCACGTATTTGCTGCCCTCAGGGATGGGCGTGGCGGAGAGCGCCTCAAGCACGGGCGACGTGAGCTCGTACGGAATGTTATCCCAAACGTTGCCATAGGACTTGAACTCGGAATCCTCAACAGAATAGATATGCATGTTCGCTCCTGTTCGTAAATGTGACTATACGAACATTCTAGAACAAACATGAGCGATTTTGAACGCTCGTCCCGACCGCTCAACAAAAAGGCGCCCCCGCATAAGCGAAGGCGCCCAATGTGCGCGTTTTGGGTGATAAGCCCTTACGCCTGCTGATAGCGCAGGTGTTTCTCGTCGATATCGGCCAGATCGCGGTCGAGGTAGCGGCGCGCGAGCCAGTTAGCCATGGGAAGGTTCTGGTCCAGGTAGTTGCCGCACTCCTCGGGAGCGGCACCGGGGACATCGCCCTCGAAGTCGGCGACAAACTCAAACAGCTCGCGCACGAGCGGCAAGATCTCCTCGCTCGTCAGCTCACCAAAAACGACGAGGTAAAAGCCCGTGCGGCAGCCCATGGGGCCAAAGTAGACAATGCGGCTCGACCACTCGGCATGGTTGCGAAGGAACGTCGCACCCAGGTGCTCGATGGTGTGGCACTCGGCCGTGTTCATGACCGGCTCCTTGTTGGGCGTGGTCAGGCGCAGATCAAAGGTGGTGACGGCAGCACCGGTCGCCGGATCGCGGTCGACGCGGCTCACATAAACGCCGGGCTCAAGCAGCAGATGATCAACGGAAAAGCTGGCGATGCGCTCCATGGCAGATCCTCTCGATAGTCAAATTGGAACAGGGCTCTTTTAGCTGGTTCGAATGGTCGCACCAATCATACCAGTCAAAAAAGCCCCATCCAAAAAGACAACTTAGCCAAGGACACGGGCCATGCGCGTCTTGAACTCGGACAGGAAGCGCGGGGCATCCACGGTCAGCGCCACAAGCGCGCTCTTGTCCGGATCGGATAGGCGGCGCTCGTCGCAAATGGTGCGGCCGCGATACTCGCCCAGCAGATCAACACGCAGATTGCAGCCGAGCGCACCTACGAGCGTGGGGTCAATCGCCACGGCGACGGCCAGCGGATCGTGCAGCGCGCAGCCACCCAGGTAGGGGGCGTTCATCTCGTACGAGCCAATGTAGTGCTCAACCATGCTCGCAAATGCGCAGCCCGCCATGGTGCCCGAGCCCGTCCAGCCGGCAATGTCGCGGCGCGTGAGCACCACGCGATGCGTCACGTCCAGGCCCACCATGGTGAGCTTGCGGCCCGAGCGCAGCACGGCATCGGCCGCCTCGGGATCGCTTGCCATGTTGGCCTCGGCACCCGCACTCACGTTACCGGGCACGGTCAGGGCGCCGCCCATTACCACCACGCGGCCGATAGACATCACCGCCGCCGCATCGCGCTCCAGGGCAAGCGCCAGGTTGGAGAGCGGGCCGGTCGCTACGTAGACCAGATCGGGACCATAGGTGCGCGCGGCATCGATCAGATAATCGACCGCAGCGTTGCCATCAGCCGATGTCGCCCCCACCGGCTCGTCAGGCGACGCGGGCACGCTCGCGCCGCCGATGCCGTTCTTACCGTGAATGAGCGCGGTGGACGCCGGCGGCGTATAAGGCTCAGTCGCCTGCAGAGGACGATCGGCACCCAGGTACACCGGCACCTCGGGACGACCCAACAGGTCGAGCACCGCCAGGCAGTTATGCGCCGACTGGTCGACGCGCACGTTGCCAAAACATGTGGTAATGCCCACGAGTTCCACCTCGGGGCTCGCGATGGCATAGGCAAGCGCCATCGCATCGTCCACACCCATATCCAGATCAAGGATCAGCTTCTTGATTGCCATTGTTCTACTCCGCTTCTCCGTCTTGTACCAAATCGTCCAAATCAAACACGCGATCAACTTCGGCGCGCGTGGGAATCGACTGCTGTGCGCCCAGGCGCGACACCGTCACCGCCGAGGCGCGTGCACCCGCCGCCATGCACTCAAAGAGCGGCAGGCCCTCCAGACGAGCCGCGGCAAGCGCACCGATAAATGTATCGCCCGCGGCCGTCGTATCGACCAACGTGCTCGAGAGCGCCGGCATGCGCAGCGGCTCGCCGTCATCGCCGAGCGTAACCGACCCGGCGCCGCCCAACGTGATGACCGCAGCTCCGGCACCCTTGGCAAGCAGGGCATTGAGCGCCGCGACGCAGCTCGCATCATCCGCGGGCAAGATGCCCGTCAGCACCTGGCACTCAGTCTCGTTGGGGCAGACCAGGTCGACTGCAGACCAGACCTCCGCAGGCAACTCACAGGCAGGCGCTGGATTAAAGACCGTATAGAACCCCAGCTCGTGAGCGCAAACAAGCGCCTCGGCAGTCGCCGCAAGGTCACATTCGCCCTGGGCGATAAAGACGCTTCCGGCAGCCGGGGCAACCTCGCTGGCGTCGCCGTCGAGCTCATCGGTCACCAAACGCCTTAGCGTGCGGGCAACGTCCTCGCCCGCAAGCGCATGGTTGGCGCCCGGTGACAGCACGATGCGGTTGTCGCCCTCGCAGCGAATGATGGTCGCCGTTCCCGTCTCTACGTCATCGCGATGCGCTACAAAGTCACAGTCCACGCCAGCATCTTGGAGCCCCGCCACGAGCGACGTGCCAAATGCGTCGCAGCCGACCGCGCCGATCATGTGCGTGCACGCGCCCATACGCGCGGCAGCTACGGCCTGATTGGCGCCCTTGCCGCCGGCATTGCTGATAAATCCGCTGCCGCCGACGGTCTCGCCCGCACGCGGCATGCGCTCGCACGCCACCGAAAGGTCCATGTTCATGCTGCCGAACACCGCAACGATGCCGCAATCTGCCATGGAAACCTCCTAGTCCGCGGGCTCTGCGCCCGCTGTTGGCCGTCAATCGTGCGCTCTCGCGCCTCTATAACTTTAGTTCACTTTGATGTGGACGCGCACTTGAGCTTGCGCCGGCAGCAAGCATTCACAGGAGCAGGCGGTTACAATGAAAACGTGCTGATTATTCTCGTCATTGGATGATGTTTTATGGAACAATTCCCGCGATCGAGCTCGCGCAGCTCACGCCACGCGAGCGATCAACGAGCGCCGCACGAACGTTCGCGCGCTAGCCGACAAGCCACCGAGCCGAGCCGTGCCGCAGGCTCTCATCGCGTGCCCGCCAACAAGGGCGCCCGCACCAACGGCGCCGCAAAAGAACAAGCACCCACGCGCCCCAAATCTCGCTATATCCCCGCCCTCGACGGCCTGCGCACGCTTACCGTCGTCGCAGTGGTGCTCTATCACCTCAACCTCACATGGGCTCAGGGCGGCCTGCTCGGCGTCACGATCTTCTTTGTGCTTTCGGGCTATCTGATCACGCGCCTGCTGCTCAACGAAGTCGCTAAGACCGGCCGCATCGACCTTAAGAGCTTCTGGATTCGCCGCATCCGTCGCCTGGTCCCCGCCGTGGTAACGGTAGTGTTCGTGACCTGCGCGCTGTGCACCATCTTTAACCACGTGATGCTCACCAAGATGCGCCCCGACATCCTGCCGTCGCTGTTGTTCTTCAACAACTGGTGGCAGATTGCCCAAAACGTCTCGTACTTCAATGCCCTGGGCGATCCCTCGCCGCTCACGCATTTTTGGTCGCTTGCCATCGAGGAACAGTTCTACCTGATTTGGCCGCCACTGCTGTTTGCCATGGTATCCATGCATGTGAGCAAGCCCAACACGCGCCGCGTCGTTCTGGGCCTTGCCGCGGTATCTGCCCTCGCCATGATGGTGCTTTACAACCCTACCGCCGACCCCAGCCGCGTGTACTACGGCACCGACACCCGCGTGTTCTCGCTGCTGCTGGGTGCCTGGATGGCCTTTATCCCCGATCGCGACCTGGCGCCGGCGCGTCTCGCTCATCGTTTGGGCCTCAATCGCCTGGCTGGCGCCGCCAAGCACGGCAAGAACGCCGAGGGCAAGCCTGGCGAGAAGGTCGACGAATCAGCCGATACCGCCCCGGCACAGCCGAGCGCCCTCGTGCGCTTTTGGTCCTCGCCCACATCCATCGATGTGTTGGGCGTCGTGGGTCTGGTTGGCCTTGCCGCCATGGTCGCGCTCACCAACGGCTACACCGCGTTTCAGTATCGCGGCGGCACGCTGTTATGCTCCATCCTCACGCTCATGGTCATCGCGGCCTGCGTGCAGCCCCAGGGAATGGTTGCCCGCGCGCTGTCCGCCGATCCGCTCGTGTGGGTTGGCAAGCGCTCGTACAGTATCTACCTGTGGCACTATCCGCTGCTGCTGCTTATGAACCCGGTCGCCAACATCAGCGATACGCCCTGGTGGCAGTACATCTTGCAGGTACTTGTGGTGGTCGCCGTAGCCGAGGGCTCCTATCGCTTTATCGAAACGCCGTTTAGGAAGGGCGCCTTCGGCCGCACCGTTTCCGAGCTCCGCGAAGGCACCACCACGCCCGCAAGCTGGGTGCGCGCGCATATTCCCGTGTGCGCCGTTTGCGGCGTCGTGTTTGTCGTGGCGCTGGGTGGCCTGGTCTTTGTGCCCGACACATCCGCGCTGAGCGGCGAGGGCGCCGAAATCCTAAACAAGGAAGCCAAAAATGCAAAACCCCAGGACCAGCAGGCGGCCGATGACACCGACAAGGACAACGACGGCTTCCCCGACGGATCATACGACCTGCTGATGATCGGCGACTCCGTTTCGCTGCGCGCCGTCGATTCCTTTGACGGCGTGTTCCCCCACAGTCACATCGATGCCGAAAAGGGCCGTCAGTTTGATGCGGGCCGCGCGACATTTGAGGGCTATATCCAGCAGAACCTTGCCGGCAAGATCGTGGTCTTTGCCCTGGGTACCAACGGCCTAGTGACCGATGCCCAGATTGACGCCATCATGGCCGATGCCGGCGAGCAGCGTATTGTCGTGTTTGTAAACACGCGTAGCCCGCAGCCGTGGGTCGGGTCCACGAACCAGGCCATCGCCAACGCCGCCACGCGCTACAAGAATGTACGCGTTATCGACTGGTACGGATATAGTGCCAACCGCAATGATCTGTTCGATGGCGATGGCACGCACCTCTCGAACGCGGGTGTGACCGAGTACCTTAAGCTCATCCACGATGCCGTCAAGAAGGACCTGCCCGTGCATCCCGAGGATCACGTTAACGATCCGCAGCCGGCGGCTGTCAAATCCGCTGCCGATGCACTCGTCAGCGCCCTCGCCTACAAACCGCACAAGCTAGGCACCGACAAGTAACGCGCAGCCAAATCTGCTTCCACCCGCAGCAAACAACCCAAAATCGCTCTTTTCGAGCCGACTCCGAGAGGCCGTGGGCAAAAAACAGGCCGCAGCCCATGGCGGCGACCTGTTTAGAGTCCAAAAGAAGCGCTATGCGCTGTAGCCCATCGCCTGCAGCACAAACATGACGACCGTCAGCACTGTAATCACACCGATAGTCGCCCACGTGAGCACATTCCACACGCGGCCGTTGCGGTTGGCGCCCATAATGTGTCGATCGGCGGCAATAAGCACCTGGAACACCAGGACCACAGGCAAAAGCACGCCGTTGATGACCTGCGAGGTCATCATAATCTGGAACAGGTCGACGCCGGGCATGAGCACCAGCACGGCAGAGATGCCAATGATGGCCGTAATAATGCCGCGATAGACCGGGGCCTCGTCCCAGCTGCGATCGGCACCGCGCTCCCAGCCAAATGCCTCACAGATTGCACTCGATGTAACGCCCGGCAGCACGCAAGCGGCCAAGAAGCTCGCCGCGACCAGGCCCGAGGCAAACAACACCGTGGACCACTGGCCCGCGATGGGCTCCAACGCGCGGGCGGCATCGGCAGACTCCCGTGTCTGGAATGCCGCCGGGGAATTATGGCTGG
>OBYS01000671.1_pt1 | contig 18141 bp, 21 predicted proteins | sample 1476791 | NCBI WGS metagenome assembly OBYS01 (sample SAMEA2580205, study PRJEB22360) | human gut metagenome | biome: human gut; feature: human-associated habitat; material: faeces | place: Denmark | collected 2008/2010
TGACGTTTTGGCCTGGCGGCGGTGGCTTTGAAGGCGGCTCGCCAGGCCTATATCGACAAGACAGCCGTCGTCAATTCAGCTCAGCAGGCTTATTCCTTCTATCTCGAAGTACTGTCGCTGAATGAACCGCGCGAAAAGTTAGCCAACGGCAAGCCGTGTCCCTTGTGTGGCGCGATTCACCATCCCTACTCCGTCAAACTGCCGTTTGACCGTTCGTTGGAAGACAAACTCGCTAAAGCAAAAGAAGACGCTCAGCTCGCGCTCGTCGAATCGGAAAAATGCAAAGCTGAATTTGCGCAGCTTCAGCTGCAGCAGACAGAAGCCGAAAACATTCTGAATACGCTTACGACAGAACTCAATGAAGCCAAGGGCGAGATTTTGTATATCGCGAGCGAGCTCAATATTGTCGGCTTGAGAGAGAAGAAACCGATCACTTGGGCGGCTGTACTCAAGCAAAAACAAACTTCTTTAGCCAATCGTCGAGATGACCTTGAAGCACGATTAGAGAAAATTCAAGGGCTCACGGAAGCGATTGAATCGCTGAAAGAAAAGCGCGAAGATGCAGCGCTTAAAACCGCTCGTAAAAAAGAAGAACAGGCGTCTTTGGAAGAGGCTTTGAAGAACTTCGCCAACATGTCTGCCGAGCTAGAAAAGAATCAAAAAGACTCTGAACTTAATCGCGTCTCCCTGACGCGTTTGCTCGAGCGAGCCTTTGCCCGCTTCGGCCTGAAGGCCTCTAACCCGGCCATCATGAAGCAGAACCTTCCAACGCTCGAAAAACGCCGCGAACAGTGGATCAACTGGAGCGTCGAGAAAAAACAGATCGAAGAAGAAACAGCGGAGAGCGAAGAAGCCCTCCGAAATACTGTCGCGTCTCTGACTGCTCAGAAGAAGAGCGCAGAAACCTTAGAAAAGGACATCGAGGCTCTCACTGAACAGATCAAACGGTTCCAAAAAGAACGGCATGAAGCAATTGCCAGCCAGACACCGGAAGAAGTAATTGCCGCGATTGAAACAGAAAAGGCCAATGCCACACGTCTTGCCGAAGAAGCTAAATTAAGTCTTGCTTCCAAAGAGGAAGCCTTGCTTTCTACGCAGAACAAAATTAATACTCTCGAAGCACATCGCAGCGAAACCATTAAATCCATTGAATCGCTTTCGGACGCTTTCAACCAAAAACTTCAAAAGGCCGGTTTCCCGAACGAGTCCAGCTTCCTTTCTTCTCAGATCTCGACTGCACAGAAAGATGACCTCATGCGTCAAAACGATGAACTGCTCGAAAGGTATCGTGTCGTAAATTCGCAGTACGAAGAAAAACAGCAGGCATTAAACAGTCTTCAGGAGAAGAACCTGACGACGCGCACTCGTGAACAGCTCGAAGAAGAACTCTTAGAAAAATCCGATCTCTTCCACACAGCCACTGCTCAGCTCACAGGCCTACGTGAGAAGATGGCAAAAAATGCGAATAACAAAAATCGCCGAAAACGGGAAGAAGCAGAATTCCAAAAGCTGCAGACCTCGCTTGAGCGATGGGAATCTCTCTGCGCCAATGCTGAGGAACCGGGGGGAATTGCGCGTTTAGGTTTGTCGCTTGCAGTCGCCTACGGCTCTTCAGACATTGATGCCTTCATCCCCGGCGCCAAGATCAAACTCCGTGATGAAGGTGTGAAATTATTTGCACCCGAGCTCTCGGACGCTTCAGGTCTTGCGGGCATGAAGACAATTTCTGCCGATCAGCGTTTCTTCGTGGCACTTTCTCTGCTCTTGGGAAGAAGCGAATTGTTTGCCCGTCGAAGCAAACCTGAGTTTGTCATTCTTAAGCAAAATCAGAATGAAGCTTTCCCAAGCCAGACGTTTACAGGTTTAGAGAGCTTAAATTTAACAATCGGCGTAGCGAGATAAGCCGTTACTCTTCGACGAATTCAATGAGAAGAGCTCCGCGCGTGAGCTCTTCCAATTCTTTAGCAAAAGTCTCAGCGAGATCCTCGGGGATTTCGACATCAAAATCCGCACCCATATCAAAATTCTTTTCTAGAATTCGACCGTTTACGGCTTCGATCTTGCGCAGAACCTGATTCACAAATCGATGTTCAACGCTGAATTTGATGCGTTTCGTTTTGGTACGAACTCGCGTGGGCACTCCCTCTAACGCCATTTTGACGGAAGACTGATAGGCTTTAACTAGTCCTCCCGTACCGAGCAAAATTCCGCCGAAGTAACGAGTCACAACAACGGTCACTTCTCCAATGCCGCTGTGCGTAACAGCCGTCAGCATGGGGCGTCCGGCGGTTCCGTGAGGCTCGCCGTCATCGCTTGCGCCGATACGATCGGTAGATCCGGCGGCTCCGGCACAATAAGCCCAGCAATTGTGCCGGGCATCTTCAAATTCGGCTTTAATTTGTTCGATGAAAGCTTTTGCTTCTTCGACACCGGGAGTGTGTCCGACAGAAGCGATAAAGCGGCTGCGCTTTATCGTCTGTTCGACACGAAAAACCTCTCCCGGACGCAGGTCCGGAATGTTGTAGCTGACATCTGCCATCCGGGGACTCTCTTTATGTGTTACTTGTGAAGCTTGTTCACTATTTTAAAGAGAGTTTCGTTTTCCATGACAAGGGGAGAATCTTTGGCAAAAAACACAATGCCGTCTTCGGGTGCTTCGGTCTGGGCGACGGTCACGCCGGTAAGCGGATCAATGATGTCCGCAAGAACTTGTCCGCGTTCAACGGAATCAAAGGATTTCACGTGCGGAATGTAAAGACCGGAAGCGGTTGAACGCAGCGACACCAGCTCTTCTTCTATAAGAACGGTCGATTCATAGCCGCCGTAAACGTTGTAATTTAAAACGTTCATTCGGCTTAAGAAGCGGCAAACCGCCGCAATCGCCATGTCCGCACCCTTCTTATCGATCTTCTCGGTAGAACGGCTGTAAAGAGAAAAGGCTTTTGTATCCCACACCTGCCAGTTGAAGTTTAAGGTTGTGGTATCAAAGGGAACGGGTTTGCGAAGAACGACAAAAGGCATTCCGAAAAGCTGAGCCAAGCCAGTGTCCTCATAATCCGTCTTCATCATGCGCACATGAGAGACGAAGTCTCCGGGCATATAAAAAGAGGAAAACTGCACGCCGAAGCGGTAGCCCTGAATCTTTTCAAAAATACCGGCAGCTATTCGCTGAGTAGTCTCACCTTTGTTGTATCCGGGATACATTCGATTGATATCGGAGTTATCCATCGCCCAGAAGCGCTTACCGACATTAACGGAGTACGGATTGGCACACGGAATCACCGTCACACCGTGACGGCGGATAAACCGCCCTTCTTCCTCAAAGCGCTTTAATGTTCGAACCATTTGGCCGGCAATATAGAGCTGCTGAATTTCATTGCCGCGCATATTGCCGATAATGCACATGGTCTTTTCAGGGCCGCCGAAGTGATAACTTTTTACTTCAAAGTCTTCGCGGTAGGCCGACTCCATTCTGAAAATAACTTCTTCTTTCATCGACGTTCTTCCTGAAGAATTCGGGCAATCAGAGACCCCTTATTTACGATAGGATATTCACGAAGCGTGAAGAGCAAACCATCGACTTCGGAGACGCATTCCTGACGAACCTCACCTGAAAGCGCATCTACAATTCGGCCAAAAATCTCGCCTCGTCTAACGTTATCGCTGTGGCGAACCGTCGGGACAAACACACCCGGCTCTTCAGCATTCACAAAACTCACGGAGCGATCTAAGGAAACGATCGGCTGTTTAACAGGCTGGACGGGGCCGTCCCACATACCGAGATTCTGCATAAGATTCAGAATTCCGTTCACAAGCCGTTGACAATAATCCTGAGTAATTCTCATGCCGACGCCCGCCTCTACGACAAGAGTTTTAACGCCGATGGAATTTAAGCTGTAAGCCAACGTTGATTCGAGCACAGTAGAAGCTTGATGCACCCAAACAAAATCGACATCGAGCATGCTCGCGTATTTAACGAGTTTATCTGCCGTATTGATATTGACGCGAACCTGGGGAATCTCGCGCAGGAAGATATTGCTGGCGTGAATATCAATCGCCATTTCTGCGCCTTTGAATTCCTGAATCAATTTGCTTGCAACCCACTCCGTCGCCGCTCCGTCGGTACGTCCCGGGAAAATCCGGTTCATATCCAAATCAAAACCGGGAAATCCTCGCTGGATCGTATCGATGCCCATCGGGTTCAATGCCGGATAGACATCCAACACCCCTTTAAGGTGCTCACTCTTTTCACGAACGACTTTATTAAGCAAATAACAAATGTACTGTCCTTCAAGCTCATCGCCGTGAATTCCGGAAACGACGCAAAGTCTTTTAAGGCCTTCTGCTGACGCAACGTTATCAGGCAAGTGGCGGTTCTTGCGAATCACCAAAGACTCGCCGACCGGCATCTTTACTTTTATGACGTCTTCAATCATTCTCAAATTTCAACCAACTTACACTTTGCCGACATACTTTGATCCGCTGCGCCCATAAAGACGCCTCTTTCTAAAGCGCAAAAACTAAAGTCTGGTCCTTGTGAAATCTTGACGTAATTATCGTCACAGAATCTCTGATGCGTAGGATCCACTCCGATCCATGTTTCACCGTCAAAAACTTCTACCCAAGCATGAGAAGCACCTTCACCGGTGGTCAGTCCGGCAACGTAGCGACAAATAACGTTCTGAGCTCGTAAGAAAGCAAGAAGAATGTGCGCAAAATCCTGACAAACTCCGGCGCCGAGCTCCCACGCTTCATGGGCCGCAGTTACTGTTGTCGTAACGCCTTTTTGATAGCGGAAGTCTGTACCAATTTTTGTTAGCCAGTATTCAGCAAGGGCGATGGGTGCGCCTTCAACTTTATTGGCTTCAAAATAATCTTTGAGCGTGCCGGTCAGCGTCGTAAGCTGAGTCGGATATCGATAGTAGGCAGCCGCACCGAAACTGCTGCGCTGCGAGGAATCGACCAATACTTCTCCTGTCGAGCAAAAAGAAAAGAAGGTATGTTTATTCTCGATGCTGCCCAGGAAAACTTTATTGCCTTGTCCGTCAAAGGTTTCTGACAGCCGGCAGCCCGGCTGACAGGTTAAAGAGATGCGCATCGGCTCCTGTCCCGGCTCCGAGAGCGGGACAGAGCGAAGCACAAATGTGTGATTCGAAACGGGTTCGGAAAACAACAGATCCGCCCTAAGCGAATACAAAAATTTTTTCATTGTATCGAGTTTTTAATTATTCAAGAGCTTCTGAACTGTTTCCAAAGCCACCAGCCGGGTCTCCGGATCATCATCAGCTAACTGGGCAAAATTTTTCAGAACACGCATTTTTTGACCGCTGTAGGCAATCTTTGCGCCCTGTAATCTGCGATCCAGTTTACCGATCGTCACGCCGATTGTTTCCCAGCTTTCTCCCAATCTCAGCTGCATGTCCAGGCGCTCAAGGTAACGGCCGGCTTTAACGAGACAGCGTTCTTGACCTGAAGAGAGATATTCGTCAATACTGCCCCAGAAAGCCAACAAGCGATCGATGACTTCAAAAGAACACAGAGCTCCGGAACCTTCTGCCTTCGCATCTTCCATCGCATCAAGTGCCAGCTGAATATAAGCCAAAGAGCGAGTCGAGATGGTATTCCGCAGCAAAATTCCGTCGTCGTAGGCTCGAGAAAGATTACTGTACACCGAATCAGGGTTGAGCTCGTCGAAGAAGTAACTCGTCATAAAGTCAGAGGCATCTTCGTAAACATCAGGAATGTTTAAAGCGGCACAAAATTCTTTATAAGCCGTCTCATCTGTATCAATCAGAACATCATAGAGGCCTTCGAGATAATTCAGCGTACGGTAGACACGTTCAACGTAGCGGCCGAGCCAAAATAAGTTTTCGCCTTTTTCTATCGAGATAAAATCCATGTGTCTTTAAAGCCTCCGCCTTGAGAAGAGTTAACGACGAACGAATCCGGCTTGCGGGAAAAACGAGTAAGACCGCTGTGCCAAACTTTCGTTCCGTTGGTTGAACTAATGACAAATGCACGAAGATCGCATTTGCGCTCTACGACCGTTCCGTCTTCGAGAACCGGCAGGTCAATAAAGTCGATCACTTCCTGAAGAATAAAGCGACGTGATTCAGTCTGAATTCTTATTTTCCAGGCTTCAAGCTCTTCTTGGTTTAAATCTTTACCAAAGAGAACTCCGTAACCGCCTGCTTCGGCAACATCTTTAATAACTAAGCGTTCGATGTTCGCCAGACAGTACTCTCTGTCTTCTTCGTAGAAAGGCAGATAAGTCGGTGCGTTTTTGAGGATCGGTTCTTCGCCCAGATAGTAACGAATCATCTTGGGAACGAAGTAATAAATACCCTTGTCGTCGGCAACGCCATTTCCGGGAGCATTGATAATCGCGAGGTTCCCTGCCCGATAGGCATTCATAATGCCCGGAACGCCGATGAGTGATTCAGGTTTAAAGGTCAAAGGATCAAGATAGTCGTCGGAGATTCGGCGATAGAGAGCGCCGACCGACTGTGGAGAACCCGATCTGCTCTTGAAATAGAGCTTATTGTCTTGTACGAACAAGTCATTGTGCATAACCAGAGGACATCCGGTCATCTCAGCCAAATAAGCATGCTCGAAGAAAGCAGCGTTGTACCTTCCCGGTGTCATGATGACGCAGCGGCCGCCGGGATTCACGCTTTCCATTGCTTCTCTTAAAAGGAGTCCGTAATCATCGTTGCGATCGACCGAGTTATTTTTAAATGTCTCCGGCGAAGCACGGCGAGCGAGTTTTCTGGCAATTAAAGGATAGGAAGCGCCTGAAGGAATGCGTAGGTTGTCTTCAAGAACGTACCAAGTTCCGTCTTTAGCTTGGACGAGGTCAATGCCTGAAATATGAGAGTAAATTCCGTTCGGCGGAACAAAGTTGTCACACGCCGGCAGGAAGCCGCTTGACGAAAAAGCGAAGTCTTCCGGAATCACGCCGTCAGCGACAATTCGCTTTTCCGTGTAGATGTCTCTCAAGAAGGCGTTGAGCGCATCGACACGCTGAATCAAGCCGGCTTCAATTTCAGCGAACTCATCCGCAGGAATAATTCGAGGAAGCGAATCGTAGGGAAACAGCTGCTCATGAAACTCGCCGTTTTTATAGATACCGAACTTCACGCCAAAGCGCGCAAGAAGCCCGTTTATAGCGGCGGTATTGGATATCAGAGAATCCATTATTTCTCCGTAAATTTCTGAGGTTGTTAGATATTCTTCAAAAATTATATGAGAGAGGAGAAGGCCGACACCCTTTAATTTGCAGAAATTTCAGTTGGAAGGAAATGAGGAAGGGTAATTACCAAGGAGGATTGTATTAATCCACATCTAACTTGAGGACAGATCTAATCTAAAAACGCCAAACCGGCTGTTGACGTGTTCACATCAATGCAACCGGCTTTTTAAACAAAAATGATTTCAAGCTGCTTTGTGTAGAAAGTGTTAGGCGGCTTCTTTATCTTTAGCTTTTTTCAGATTGTTCATTGCATAGGCAGCGCTGTTAACGATTTTTACTTCGCCGTTTTCTACGATAAACGTCACATTAGAGCGATGACCGTTTTCGATGCCTAAAATTTTCAAAATATGCTTCGGCAGAGTGACCTGTCCGTCGACCCAAACGATCGAATCAGAAGAGAAATTCGCAGACATATTGATCCTCCTTTAATTTTCACCTGGCCGACAGAACATTTTGTTAATCCTTCGACCTAGGAAAATCACTAATTTCCTCAAATTTCTTACTTATGATTTTACCTGTTTTATGTGATGCTTTATGTGTAAACCCTAATCTGAGTAAAAAACGAACTCGTTTCTACGAAGAGAAGAAACAATTGATATCGAAGACTTGAAGAAAGAAAAAAGCAGCTTTTTGAAATTTATATTAGAATGCGACTTCTTGGCGGCCCGATGGTGAAATTGGTAGACACAAGGGACTTAAAATCCCTCGGCGCAAGCTGTACCGGTTCAAGTCCGGTTCGGGCCACCAATCCCTATTCCGAGAGACCCCGTAACCATACGGGGTTTCTTTTTATTTCAATCACTTACAGCATCTTTCGATCTGTAGTCTTCCGTGGCTATCCGAGACAATCTGAGATTTTTTGGTATCCTAGATGGTATCCCGTTTGGTATCCTAAAATCCAGAAGAGGTTTTGAGAATATGCCGAAGATTGCAAAACTTCTCACCGAAAAAGAAATCAAAGCACTAAAAGTTGGAGATCACGCAGTAGGAGGCCGCGGCCTATACATAAAAAAGCGGGAGACCTTCTCTTGTTATTACGTGAGAATCCGAAAGGACGGCACCGAATACACAAAATACCTTTCCGGCGTTAAGAGTTTGAAACGAGCGCGACAAATTGCCGAAGAGATTCAGGAAATGGTGAGAAACGGCATTGACCCGCGCGAAGAAGAAAAACGAATAGCCAAAGAAAAAGCAAGACTAAAGGCGGAAGCCGAAACCGCCGAGCGATTAAAACGTGCCACCTTCCAAATAGTTTTTGATGAGTACTATCGAGAAGTCATGGTGAAGGGATTGGACAAACCGGAGAGAGAATTTAACCGAGTAAGAAACCATGTTTTTCCGCTTATTGGAGATAAACCCATAAACGAGATAACTCACCGAGACCTATACAGCGTATTTGATCCTTTGTATCGGACTAAAGGAGAGACAGCTAGAAGAGTACTGACACGGGTTGAAGGTTGTTTTTTGTATGCCAAGAGTTTGGGCACATACGGCATTACCCAAAACCCTTGCAATGAGGAATTAAAGTTACCGTTGGCGCCGGCTAAAAAGGTTAAGAAAGAAACTCAGAATCGGCCGGCCCTCCCCTACAAGCAAATTCCAAGACTTATCAAGCTCCTCTTGGAAACGGGAGGCACAGACGCATTGATGTTTGTATTCTCTCTTTTAACTTCCGCTAGAAGTCAGGCCGTGAGATTGGCGCAATGGAACGAGATTGATTTTGAAGGTGCTAAATGGATTATTTCTCTTGAGCACGACAAGCAAAAAAGACTTGATCCAAGAAAACGCACGATATTCTTGAGTACTCAGGCAATCCAGATATTAAGGTCTCTGCCGAAACTGGCGGAAAAAGCATACATATTCCCGTCTGGCGTAAAGCGTAACGGTGCAACTAGCAATTATTCAGACGGACAATTTTCGATCTTAATTAACCGCCTGAATGATTCTTCCGAGTTATTAGGCGGTCTTGATCTATATGACCCGAATGTCTTAGATGAATTTGGGAAACCTTCCCTTATAACGCAACACGGCACGGTGCGAAGCGGTTTTAAGACTTGGGCTCGTGATGATGAATTAGAGAATTTCAAAAAGTACGATGAGAAGGCAGTTGAGTATTGCATGCTTCATTTCAGAGACGCTTATAACGGAGCCTATGACCGTGCCAACATGGTGAAGCACTGCCGCGAAATAATGCAGGATTGGGCAAACTTTTGCATATCTGAAGCCGAGCTATCTAAATACTTAAAGAGCCGATAAACATTGAGGTTTTGATTTATTGGGAGCGGATAATATTTTTTTTATAAGACAAGATTCATTAATGGCATTTTAGGGTGGGTAATATAGAGTTATAGGCAAACATATATAAAAACTCATACATACATAAAAAAAATACGTATAGACCCTGAAAATATGCGCTCTCCCGCTCCCATCTTCTGAAAGCCAATAACGGCGGGCATCCCAAGGGAGCACATACGAAAAAAAAGGAGCGTCTCGTAAGCGCTCCCGCTGAGTGTTTGTTAGGTTAATCCGCTTGCATCTTGGTTAAGTATCTGTTGAATGGGTCTTGAAAATCATTTTTTATGTAGCCTCGCTTGTTAAATTCTTGTTTGATTGTCTGGGGCTTAATTCCGAATACCTTTAGACGTTTCGCTAATTGCTTGGCTGTCATCTCTTTCCCATAATTGAAATCACCCCATCTAAGCTCTTGATTACCGATTAGGGCTTGTAATAGGACGGTTGTCAGAATGTAGCTCTTTTCTTGGTCGGTTATGGTCGTATCGTTTAAAACGTCTCTGATGTCTGATAGCAGCTCCACATTTACGGGCATATCCGTATCAACGTTTGAAAGAATTTCAGCGCACCTTCTAGCTTTATCTCCGTAATAGGTCGGAGATTCTTCGCTTGGAAAGGCGTAATCCAGATAATCAGCAATTGAGATTAACGGCTCCCATTTATCGGCGTCTCTGTCGCTAATAGATGTCGGAATATTTGGCCTATGCTTTTCGAGCCACGCTCCGGCTTCAATCGCAAAAGCGGAGCACTTGGCATTGAGTACGCTCCAAAGTTCTTTAGATACGTCACGAACTTTCGGCATGATTTCGTTTCTCAGCTTTCTCCTAAGCTCGATAGTGATACACCTATCAGTGATCGTGTCGCTTATGTTTTTGGCGCTGATCCCCGATATTGCCTTCATGCCGAAACAGTCAAAATGACGCTCCGTAAAATTACCGCTCGGTGACTTCTCCAGACGAAAGACAAGGGCTTTTCCTCGTTCAATCCCACTCTTAATAACGCCTTGTAAGTCTTCGTCCTTCGATAAGAATGAATCAGCCTCATCTATAAACATGGTGGGATGATGCTTTTGAGCCAGTCTGAACAACACCGGCGCCGTTAAGTTGCCAGCCTCAAGCGGCTTCTTGGATAGATTGGCCAATAGACCTAGCAGCTGGGATTTTCCGCACCGTTTCTCGGGAGCTGTAATCATTAGGTACGGTGAAAAGTTGAATGAATCTATGCACCAAGTCGCCAGTATCCATAGTCCGCACGTGAACGACTGGACATCCGAATCTACAAAAACAATGTGACGCCGCAGTCTGTCTTGAATTTCCGCCAACAATTCAGCCCCGTTTACTTCTCCCTCATACGGTTCAATCTCTCTTTCATACGGTTGCATATCGCCTTCTGCCTTTTCGTCTAACGAAGTTTCAAAAATCTCTCTCCAAAGTCTGAGTACATCCGTTTTCTTGAAATACGGTTTAAACACTTCTAGTCTGCAAATATCCGAGGCTTTAAGCCTTATCTGGCTCTCTGACGGATATTTGGATACAACTTTCTTCAATAGTCCATAGGCTTTATTCTTTGGGTCTGCTTCTCTTTCTATTGCTTGATAAATCTCTAATACAGACTGTTCCAATTCCTCTGCAGGAGAAGGTATTTCTACGCCTACTTCTTCCGGCGCCGGTGCTTTAAAATCCGTCTTGTTATCGGTTATTGTGTTTTTCCCTCCGAACTCGGAGGGTTTCTTTTTAGTCTGGGTCATTCTCTAGCCTCCCAAATTCTGTAGTAATCATTCCAATCTGTCGGGGCTTTTTCGCTCCTCGTGATTGCCTTGAATCTCTGAATATCCGAATCACTGAACGGCGGCACTAATATCTTCATGTTCGGTACTTCGGCCTGTGCCTCCTGAGCTTTCTCAATGCCTACGCCGTATCGGCGGCCGTCTCTCGGTTTGTCTACATCGGCATACATGACAATTTCAGTAGCCGGATAAGCCTCTCTCATTGCTTTGGCTACGGGTTTGATATTTCCGGCATTCATGCAGGAAATAAAAATCCCTGTCCGGCTTTCGCTTCTTTGGAGAACGGATAAGATCGTGGCGATTCCTTCGGCCATGTGAATCTTGAAATCTCCGCCCCTATCTATCGGTGAGACTGTCGCCTGCCAGAATGCAGCCTTCATTTCTCCATTCCTGAGAAAGTACTTGCTCCCGTCTTCGGCTATAAATTGGGCACTGACAACTCCGGCGCCGGTCTTCATGAGCGGGAATACCAATAAACGGCCCTCAGGCAATCTTTGATAATCCTTTCCAAAGTAGGCCTCAAAGTTTTCTCTCCTGCATTCGTACATGGTTTCCGTCGGTTCTACGTGCTTTCTCTCCAGATACGGATGTCTGGAGGTGCCTTGCCATTCCATGCTGACTGTCGGATAGGCGCCGTAATCCGCACCAAAAAACACATTCAGGCGCTGACATACGCCCTCCCGTATGGTTCTTAATTCCCGTTCGGTTTCTCGCCTGCGTTGTTCACTTTGCCGCCTTAGCTCGGCTCTTTCCTGTCTGCTTAGCATTTTGCCTGACCTTTTGGAATAAAACGCTTCTAATCCGTTTTCCCAATTACCGACAATCGCGGCCCCGTCTGGAAATACTCGGATATAGCCGTTCTTGCTTCGTCCATGGTTCAGTGTCGGTGTTCTGATAAGCTGGCCCGCTATCAATGAATCCGGCGGCACTACTCCGCAGAAATCACAAGCCGCGTTTAGATCGTTAAATCGAGGTAAATTCATAATCACCCCTTATAAAAAGGTAATACTTTCCCAAAGGAAGGGTTTTTAGTTCCTTCCTTCGGTCGTTTTTAGCGGATGGTTATTTACGCCACGTAAAACCGTTGCGCGTGAGGATGTTTTTCAATGTGCCGATAAACCACGCCGGCTCATGCCAAACATCATAGAAACGGGTAGCGTCTGGGCGCCCCTGCTTAAAGGCTTCTTTCGAGGCCCATTGAATTTGAGGCTTAAAGAGTGAATCAAAGTAATAGACACCGTTAGCCATAGTCTTGAGCTCTGTTTCGGAGACAAGGTACTTTCTTTCAACTCCGGCGCCGGCTGCTTTCCGTTTCAATATCTCGTCACGGCAAACCTTGGCATAACCGGTCATCGCCTCAACCGTCTGGCTTAGAGCCGTTATTTGATCGTTGTAAATCTCGCGAAGTTCTTCATCATCGGCGGGTAGATCATCAGCCTCATCTCTAAGCTGGAGTGCCACTTCTTCAAACAAGGAAATATGATCTTGTAGCTTGAGAATCTGGATAGACATATCCTCCAGTTCTTCGGCGGTATAGCTTTGAGCTGATTGCAGTTTGGAGAGAATGCAAAGCGGGTTGATCTTGAGAAAGTGATTAGACCCTAAAGGGAGTGTGTTAGGCATTGTTGGCCTCCAAGATGTTAAGTTGAGAGGCCATGCGCCCGTTTCTCAGGCGGGTGGGCATGGCATTACAGCTCTGAGAAATTCGGTCATCTTGGTAACCGTGCGATAAATCGCAACTGCAAGCCACGCCCATTAACAGATGTGACAATATCCGGATAAATAAAAATCCGCTTTGGCTCTCGCCTAGGCGGTTATCCGCCAAGATATTCAGGTTTCTCAGGCCTGTATCAGTCGCTTTCACTGATACGAGAGATTTTAATCCAAGCAAATAAAGCCCGTAAAGTCTCAGACGGCTGGGAGCGATTGAAGGCCGTAATCCTCGGTGCGGTGTTAAATACGCGACACCGGCGCCGGTCTCACAAAATCGGCTCCTAACCGCTTTCATCCTGCGGACGATACAACTTAGGGCTGGCCGTAATGAATGAGCTTGAGCCTTCATTTTGGTGCCTTCCTGCTGGTTTTCTTGCTGAGACCTCCTTCCGACTTTTGCTCTATCCAAGTCAAAAGCTCCTGAGTGTCCTTGAAAACCTCTTTAATGAAGTTTTCCCGCTCTGCTGTCTCTTGGAAACCAAGAGTTAGGAGAAAAGTGTTTTTAAGATGCGCGATTTCATCCCTTACGATTTCAAGACCCCAAATTTTGGTTCTAATCTCGGTGCTCATTCGACACCTCCCATGATCTTGTCATCATTGGCCGCAGCCTGAGTTTCAACCCACTGGATCACTTCTGAAACTCTCCAGAGTGCCAAAGTTTGGGATAAGCGAATGGGTTTAGGAAATCCCCGCTCTTTTATCCAGTCGTTGATGGTGGATTTTCCTAGCGGCTTGGTTGTTCCGCCAAGGAAGGAGCAAAGGCTCGATTTGTTCAGATAACCGGCTTCAATTGTTCCGGCGCCGGTACCGGTTGTCGTTAATGGCATATAGCCTCCTATAGAGTTGTTCGGCTCTGATGACTGCCGAGCAGAGCCGTTAGGAGGCATTCTTTCGGAAAAATTTTGGCCTAATAAGGTGAACCATTATCCCCAATAGTATTAGGGATTCAGTAGCCTGAATGGTAGGGAGGATTAACTAAAGCCCCTAAAATCGGGGCTTGCTGAATGGTGGGGAGGATGGAGTATTTAAGGAAAAATTATCTTTCTGCCATCGCATCTTCGTACTTTGGATATTTCCTTTTCTCTTTACTTCCCGTTAATTTCTGGGAGGACTGTATAAAGACATCACCTATAACCTCATATTGTTTCTTAGATAAAGATTTATCATCGTTCAAGCCCCATTTATTTGACTGAGCCTTACGGTTTAATCCTGAATAAAGGCAACTTTGGAGGTTTCTTCTTTCGTCCGGCAATTTTCGCCAGTAGTTTACCGCCGTCAGTACATCGCCTAATGCCTGATTGTCTTTAATCATCTGTCGGATGTCTCCGACTGTTAAGCCGATAATAATTTCAATTTTAGATTCATCAATTATCGGCGCCGGTTTAATTGGTTCTCCGATTGCTTGGCCATTGCCAAACTGAGTATCTATTTCTGCATTCGTTTCCTCAAAAGGATACGGATAATCATTGTTATAACAAAATCTCTCTAGTGCGGTCTTATCGAAAAAAGGGGCATTACCAATAACTTTGCTAGCTTCGATACCGTACAACTTAAAAAGGTATGTCATCTTCAGCCTCTCTTTCAACCTTTTCTTTGATCTTATTAACTAACGGATAAATTAGCGTCAAATAAGCCTTTTCGTCTATGTACCTACCCTCCGTAATTGGCTCTAACCCGAGGATAAGATAGGCCATTTCCTCAATCGTATAACAAGGCTTATTTCTCCATTCTTCCCATTTATTCGAGCCTTTTACCAAGCGATTAAATCGTGTTGTGTCAATGTCTATTACTGCCACGTTTCCATTACTTTGTTTGACTTTCTTTAGAGATTGAAACCACTCCAAACCCTCAGGATTGGCAAAATCGCCATTAAATGAGTGATTAATTAAAAAGTCGTAATAAGCCTGCTTTGAAAATGCCGGCTGTCCATTAAAAGGCACTGAGCACTCATTTTCAAGGTAGCAAACCGTCTTATTGCCGTCCATGGTCAGGAAAACTTCGTTATTGATTCTCTGGACTAATCCGGCTATTTGATTCTTTTTGTAGTCATTAAGATATGCGGCGGGGTGCCAGTCAATCATAAAGGCGGCTGCTTCTTGAATGGTATACGTCTTTCTATTTAGCGCTTTAAATGCTCGCTCCCACTTACCTATGTTCTCAACGTCCCTTTGGCTTAAATCTTCATTATCCATTTTTGCCCCTTTGCCCTGCCTTAGTGTTTTTAGAGAGTGAGCGCCAACGCCATACAGGGCATATAAGGCGGTTTCAAGGCGGTTAATTACTCCGCCTCTAGGCGCTTGGGACATTGTACCTAATCCCGTTTAGTGTCGGTTAGTCTTGTAAGGATATAGAGGCGGACTTTATTAAAGTGTGTATAATACACACCGTCGTATCTCTTCAAGGTTTAATTATGACTAGTCAAGAAGTGATCGACACGCTTAAGGCGGATGGATGGGTTCTAAATCGCGTAAAAGGAAGTCATCACATCTTCACTCATCCGACGAAAGGAGGGCATGTTACAGTGCCCCACCCTCGTAAAGACATGGCGTTACCAACTCTTAGAAGTATCGAACGCCAATGTGGATTAGTAATTAGGCGTTAGTTGGTCGGCGGGACCGTATCGCGAACGGTCTCGCCACTTACTGGAGGAGTTTTTATGAGATACCCTGTAGCTGTATGGAATACTAACGGCGTCTATTCTGCCGAAGTTCCCGATCTCCCAGGCGCGATCACTGAGGCCGATTCTATTGAAGAATTAGAACGCTCTGTAAAAGAGGCTTCCGCCTTATGGATGGAATGTGTTTTAGACGAAAATAAGAGTATTCCAGCGCCTACTTCAATTGAAAGCCACACGAACAAGCCGGAGTATCAAGATTGCTTATGGCTTCTAGTGGACTTCCCTCTTAACGATATATCGGATAAAGCGGAAAGAATAAATATCACCATTCCTTCCCGTGTTCTTAGACGGCTCGACAACTTAGCAAAAAATGCAGGCGAAAGCCGATCCGGTTACATCACCAGTCTAGTAATGAGCGCCTCCCGCTAATTCGATTAAGTTTTAGGCCTCCGCGAGGGGCTCTTTTAATTGTACCCAAGCCGTTAGGTTTAATGAATCTTCGGACAGTCTCGGAGGATACGTTAAGAGGATTTTTAACCTTCAGAAAAATAAAGGTTTTTATAGGTGTGACAAGTCCGAGTTAACTCAATCTCCAAAGGTGCCCTCATTTATCGGAGACCGTCTACTTAAAACTCAGTAGACGGTTTGAATCCTTAAAACCTAGGAGACAAAAGAATGAAGTTTTATGAAGTAGTGCGTCACAACCGTCGGCTCAAAAGTGAGCAAACGCCTTTTTATAGAGGTGGCAAAATTGGCAAAATCTCCTTTTTTATAGCGGTCGCAAAATTCGCAAAATCTCCTTTTTATGGAAGTGTCAAAACTGTCAAAATCCCTTTTTTATAGCGGTACTAAAACTGCTAAATTCTCCGGACTTATCGGCATTCCTAGGCGCCTTGTATCCCTGTTTTGCATAAGGTTTTCCCAAGTAGTTTGTAAGCTATATAACCGGCTCCGGCTTTCATGACTTCAGGTTTTTTCAGGTTCCTATCGCGCGGGAAACCTTAACATTTCTTAGCATGACACCAACGGAATAATGTTTCCGAAAAAGGGTAATCCCTCCCGTTCAATTGAAATTATTTTGAAAATCGGCATTGTTTTCAAAAAATGAATCCATTCCTCACACGCGCGCGAGAATTTCGACCTCAAGTCCCATAGCTATTGGCTTTTGACTGTACTTTTACAAACTCCCATTTTGCACGTATAAAAATTTAGCTCAGGGCGCGGTCTCGGACGGGTGACCTTTTTACTTTTGACCCGCCCCTACCCATCCGGACAAAAAATGGTCCGGCGCCGGAAGTTAGCGGAGATAGGGTGTAGAGGAGAAAGTATTTTGACAGTGCTCTTTTGTTGGTTTTGAGGCGGATTTCGGCCCCAAAAGATCACTGTAAAGAACGCTGTATAAATGGCTCAAAGGTGCTGAGTTACATAGGGTTTTGGAGGCTGAAAATCTTATTTATACAGTGAGGAAGGATTTTTGAGCGATTTTACTCAACATAATTCTGGTTATGTTGAATAGAGTAATCCATTGTTTTTATTGATTTTTAGTTTTCCACCCCTGTAAATAATTGTTAATAATCGGAGCAAATAAGCGAAATAGGGGAGCGGATAGCGCATAGGAGCACAATGCTATTTTTCAAGCGCTCCTGCTTAATCCCTTGTCTTTGTTGGTGTTTGGAGTATTGGGAGCGGGAGAGCGGATATTTTCAGGGTCTATAGATATTTTTTTTATAAAAATTTGAGAATGAGGTTTTTGGGTGCTGAAATTCCGTAGCCTTGGATTACTTCTGCGAAGTTGGAAACAATTATTTTTACCGGCGCCGGTTAAGTTAAATGAGAAAAAGGCCGTTAAGCAAATTCCTATTGGTATCCTAGAAGGTATCCTAAACAACTTATAATTTTTATCTAATTGAATATAAATAAATTTAAGTGCCGGTTCGGCCACCAAATCTCCCTCTTCTCCTCATCATAAATTCTCTTCCCTCACAATATTTGTTGGGGTCGCTCAACCCTTTGGTTCATCACGGGAATCATTGAACGTTATTGATCTATGCATTTTCCTGAAACTTTTTGGGAATGCGAACTATCTACAGCTTCCTGCACTATTTCAGAAAGACCACAGTCCAAACCTTTTTCTTAGCGAATTTAGGGGATTCTTCTCACTTTCCCAACAAAACCGTTACAACAGACAAAAATAAAACCTAATTTTCGAAACATTCGAAAATCTTCGGAAAGGAAGGCTAACGCGATAAAAAAGGAATTGCTTTGAAACCAAAGTAAATTCCTTCTAATGGCTTAACTGAATCTATGTCGGTTCAGTCAACACAAAAAGCCTCGAATAGAGGCTCCTTGTTAATCCGGATAAGGCCAAGAGGCCTCAGTAGCCGGATCTAATATTTAATCAAATTGATTTCACTGAGATTTTGCGTTTCTAGATCTTCATTATTTTAAAAATCCTCAATAAAACATAAAGTTAATGTTGAA
>OBYS01000708.1_pt1 | contig 16801 bp, 14 predicted proteins | sample 1476791 | NCBI WGS metagenome assembly OBYS01 (sample SAMEA2580205, study PRJEB22360) | human gut metagenome | biome: human gut; feature: human-associated habitat; material: faeces | place: Denmark | collected 2008/2010
ATAGAGCCATCAACGGCAGCGGTATGCCCGCTTAATCCAGCCGAAGTTGCATTGATCACTAAATCGTAGGTTTGCTCGGGAATCGCATCTATCGCGACAGCTTCAATTGTGCCGAAAGGTTTGAACTTATCTGCCAGTTGTTGTGCTTTTTCTAGGGTGCGGTTAGCCAAGACAATCTGCTGTTGTGCTTCTAATAAAGGTAGTAATACCCCTTTGGTTGCCCCGCCTGCACCTAAAATTAAAATGCGTTGTTGTGGCTGAATCCAACCTAAGCGTTGTAAATCCGTCACTAAACCAGTGCCATCGGTATTGTCCGCATAGAGTTTGCCGTTAGCTAATTTTTTTAGTGTGTTACAGGCTTCTGCCAGCTTTGCCCGTTCGCTATGTTCCTCAGCAAGCACATAGGCGCGTTCTTTAAATGGTGCGGTGATATTGCAACCTTCTGCCCCTTCAGCAAAAAAGGCCTGTAATTGCTGCTCAAAATCCTCAAGATCACCTAATTTGGCAACATATTCCATCGTTTGCTGGGTTTGCTTGGCAAATAAGCGATGAATCAACGGCGATTTACTTTGAGTAATCGGATTGCCCCAAACGGCATAGTACTGCATATCTTATCCTTGTCTGAAAAGTTGGTTTGTGAGCAAATCACGAATTTCCGATGGATTTTGTGCTTGACCAACCACTTCATCAAGCACGGGAAAATCTGCCCCAAATTGGGAACGCACGGCATCTGCGCTGCGGCAAGGTGATTGACCGGTTAAGTTCGCGCTGGTCGAGGTGAGAGCAAAGCCTGTTTTTTCGCACAAGGCTTTGACGGCATGATGAGTACATAAACGCACCGCAATGCTATTAAATTGCCCCGTCAGAAAATGTGGAATTTCTGCCTTTGCCGGTACCACCCAGGTGATTGGATGTTCATATTGTGCCTGTAAGCGTGCAAGCTGTTCGTTAGACAAACAGGAAAAATCAACAAAAGGCTGCAAAAAATGCAAGCTCGGCGCGACTAAAATAAGGCCTTTTTCAATCGGTCGCTGTTTTAAATCGAGCAATTTTTTGACCGCACGTTCACTCAGCGGATTACAGCCCAAACCGAATACCGCCTCAGTAGGATAGGCAACGACTTCGTCTTGCATTAAACGGTCGGCAATTTGTTGTACATTCATTTTTCGTTCTCAAAAATATGTCGACAGCCTTTATTCGCGCATTGCCACACTTGCTGTTCAGCATTTTCACTTTTTAATAGTGCAAGTGGAAAATGGCATTGTGGACAAGGCATGGCATAGGGTTTTGCCGGCAAGGAAAATTTACAATGGGGAAAGTTATCGCAACCATAAAAGATTTTCCCTTGTCGTCCGCGACGGGCAACCAAATGTCCTTTATGGCATTCCGGGCAATCAATGGATTGTTCTTCATCCTGTTGCTCATGCACCACAAAATCACAATCAGGATAATGGCTACAACCGATAAACATCCCAAAAGCGCCTTGTTTGAGTTGGAGAGGGTTGCCACATTTCGGGCAGGTTTCATCAAGCTCTTTCAACACCTTATGTTCCACCTTGTGCAAGGGACGCAAATAATCACAGGCGGGATATGCGCTACAACCTAAAAACAGTCCCTTTTTCCCCTGTTTCATTTGCAAAGGTGCGCCGCATTGTGGGCAGTATTCTTCGTGTTTTGTGTGTTGGAAAAGACTTTGACTCATACGCTGTCCCTATGCTTGTAGCATTGCTTCCAATTCTTCCTGGGCCGCTAACCAATCCATTTCGACTTCTTCCAAGGCTTTTTTCATCTCTACTTGCTGTGCCAAAAGTGCGGTCAATTTTTCTTTATTTTCCGCGCTGTATAGTTCGGAATCTGCCAATTGGTTTTCAATCTCCGCAAGTTTGGAGGAATGTTTACTCATTTTTTCCTCCAATTGAGAGATTTGTTTACGAAGAGGCGCGGTTTGTTGGCGTAGTTCGGCCTCGCGACGTTTTTGTTCCTTGCGGTTTTGCATGGAATTTTCGTTGTCGTCATTTTTCTCCGAGGATTTATTTTCTGGTGCGCTATTTTGTTCATTCAGCCACTTTTGATAATCCTCTAAATCGCCTTTGAATTCTTCCACTTTTTTATCGTGCACCAAATAGAATTCTTCCACGGTATTACGTAGTAAGTGGCGATCGTGAGAAACCACCACCAAAGAGCCTTCGTAATCCACCAGCGCTTCGGTTAATGCCTGACGCATATCCAAATCCAAATGGTTGGTTGGTTCGTCGAGCAATAATAAGTTTGGTCGTTGCCAAACAATCAGAGCGAGCACCAAACGGGCTTTTTCCCCACCGGAAAAGGCTTTCACCGCTTGATTAACTTTGTCACCATGGAACGCAAAACTCCCGAGATAATCCCGTACCTGTTGCTCCGTTTGCTCTGGTGCGAGTTTCTGCATGTGCCAGAGAGCAGATTCATCTGCTCGCAAGGTATCTAATTGATGCTGAGCAAAATAACCGAGTTGCACGCCTTTAGCTAATTGCACAGTACCGGAAAGAGCGGTGAGCTCGCCGGCTAACAATTTAATTAAGGTGGATTTCCCTGCACCATTTTTCCCGAGCAAACCGATGCGCGAACCCGGTACTAAATTCAGTTTAATTTTACTTAAAATTTCTACCGCACTTTCACCGCTGCCATAACCTGCACTCGCCTGCTCAATCATCACCAAAGGATTCGGCAATGATAGTGGTGGACGGAATTCAAAGGTAAAAGGATTATCCACATAAGCCGGAGCAATCAGTTCCATGCGCTCTAAGGCTTTCATGCGGCTTTGTGCTTGTTTGGCTTTGGTCGCTTTGGCTTTAAAGCGGTCGATATACTTTTGTAAATGAGATATCTTTTGTTGTTGCTGACGATACATGGCCGTTTGTTGTGCCAATTTGGTTGCCCGTTGCACTTCAAAGGAAGAATAATCGCCTGTGTATTCGTTGAGCTTCTGATTTTCGATATGAAGAATTTTCGTCACAATCGGATCGAGAAAATCACGGTCGTGAGAAATTAGTACCAAGGTGCCTTGATATTGCACTAACCAACGTTCTAACCAAATAACTGCATCCAAATCCAAATGGTTGGTTGGCTCGTCCAGTAATAATAAATCCGATGGACAAAGCAATGCTTGCGCCAAATTCAAGCGCATCCGCCAACCACCAGAGAAGGATTTTACCGGTTGAGCGATTTCTTCTTGATTAAAGCCTAAACCATGTAATAAGGAAGCCGCGCGAGATTGAATAGTCCAAGCATCCAAGGTTTCTAATTGCCCGTGAATGCGCGCAATTGCATGACCATCATTACGTTCATTTGCTTCGTTAAGTTCCTGCTGTAAACGGCAATATTCACGATCCCCTTGAATCACATAATCAATGGCGGGAATATCCAATGCTGGCGTTTCTTGATTCACCCAAGATACCCGCCAGTTGGATGGATAAGTGACCTCGCCGCCCTCTGGCGTTAATTCTTTTTTTAATAGGGCAAAAAGAGAAGACTTACCACAACCATTCTTCCCCACCAAGCCGACTTTTTGTTTCGGATTGATGGTCGCCGTGGCATTCTCGAGCAATTCGGTTTGCCCGCGCTTTAGGGAAATATTATTAAATACAATCATTTTTTCGAATACATCTGAATTTGTGCCTATTTTGCAATATTTTTCCTTTTCTCGAAACAGCCTATTCCAATTTTATCGATATTTCTGCCAGAAAAACCACGTATAATAACGCTCAACAAATCTATCATGAGGAAATAAAATGAAGCTCTCTATTCTTAATCTCGCCCCTGTTCGAGAAGGACAAACTTATTTGCAAGCGGTTGAGTCGATGGTCAATCTTGCAAAACATGCAGAGAACATTGGCATTGAACGCTATTGGATTGCTGAGCATCATAATATGAAAAATTTGGTGAGTTCAGCGACCGCACTTTTAATTCAACATACGCTAGCCAATACGAAAACTTTGCGCGTGGGGTCAGGTGGTGTGATGTTACCGAATCATTCACCGTATGTCGTAGCTGAGCAATATGGCACACTGGAGACACTTTATCCAAACCGAGTTGAGCTCGGTTTAGGGCGTGCACCAGGAACTGATATGCAAACGGCTGCAGCACTTCGTCGTGGGCGAAACAGTCTGGATTTCCCTGCAGAAATTGCGGAACTTCGTGGTTACTTTAAAGATAGCAACCCAGTTTCAGCTTACCCTTCCGCAGGCTTGAATATACCATTTTATATTTTGGGTTCCAGCACCGAAAGTGCCTATCTTGCGGCAGAACTTGGCTTGCCTTATGCATTTGCTTCACACTTTGCGCCACGCATGATGGAAATGGCAGTGGAGATTTATCGCAAAAACTTCAAACCTTCTACCTATCTTGCTGAGCCTTATGTCATCTTAGGTGTGAACGCGATTGTTGCTGAAACCGATAAAGAAGCAAAACAACTGGTGACAACACAAACACTATTTTTCTTAAATGTGGTCACTAACGCACAGCAAAATTTACAACCGCCTTTGGCATCAGAGGAAGATGTTTGGAAAGCCCAAATGCATGCCCAAAAGAAACCGCACTTTGGTCCAGTAGATTTCGAGGAGATCCCGATTTACAACCAAGAGCGTGCTGTAGTGGAACAAATGACCGCTTGTTCGCTTATTGGTAGTCCTGAAAGTGTGGAATTTCAACTCAAGCAACTGCGTGAACGGGTACATTTTGATGAAATTATGGCGGTGAGCTATATTTTTGATGAGCAAAAACAAGCCCAATCTTATGCGATGTTGAAAGCGATTGTGGATAAGCAATAGCGAGACAAAAAGAAAAGTGCGGTGAATTTCACCGCACTTTTTGTTTATAAGGTTGATTTTATTTCTGCCAACGCTCTCTTTACTTAAGAGGAAAAAATATTAATAAGCCGTTTCTATCGGTAAACCAGCTTTTACCCAACCATCAAATCCACCAATGACGCTAAACACATTTTCATAGCCTTGTTCAACGAGGAAAGTCGCTACATTTCTACTGCTTATGCCATGATAACAACTCACAATAATCGGGGAGTCAAAATCCACCAGTTCTTCAAATTGTAAAAAGCTTTGGTTAGTTAAATGAAACGCCCCTTTCGCATGGGAATAGGTAAAACGTTGAGGGTCCCGAACATCAGCAAGCATGGCGCCATTTTGCACCATCTCCCAAGCTTGTTCTGGGGTAATTTCTTTAAACGACATGGTTTGTTCCTTTTGCGCGCTGTTTATACACGCCATCAAAAATAATCAGGCTCATCGCCAATACTAAACAAATGAATAACGGATAGCTGTCCGCATCCATTTCCTCTCCAATTAAAAATGAAATAATCACCATCAAAATGGTTTCAACATAGCCTAGAAGGCCAAGTAAATTCATTGGCAGCATATTGCTGGCGATCACGTAAGCAATTAATGCTGAACCACTAATGAGCCCGAGCAATACCAATAATCCCCAAATATTAGGATTCGATTCCTGCACGGTGGCAAAATCGGTTTGAAGAGCAAAGTAAACGCTAACCGGCAATAATGCGATCATTTCTAAGCAAAAGGCACCAAGATCGGTATTTTTTAAGGCTTTTCGTATGGAGAAATAGGTGGTGTAACCCACACAGATAACAATGGCTTCCCAAGATAACCCGCCTTTTAAAATGATGTTAGAAATCACTCCGACCGCAGCAATTACCACAGCTATAAATTTCAATGTTGAAATTCGTTCTTTAAAAATGATCCGTCCTGCGGCCACCATCACAATTGGCAACAATAAATAACCGAAAGAAACACTTAGGGAGCTGCCATTATTGGGTGCCCACAAAAAGAGCCACATTTGATAACCCATTAATGCGCCACAGGTGATATAGGAAAGGGCAAAGAGCGGTTGTTTTTTGATGCGTTTTATATGTTCCACTAATGCCTGTTTTTGCTTAAACATGATGACGGAAAGGGCAACAAAAGGGAATGTAAACAGCATTCGATAGCCGAAAATATCCGTGCCACTGAGCGGTTTCAGTAACGTGGAAAAATAATACATATAGCCAAATAAAAGCGAGGCTAAAAGTGAAATAAGTATGCCTCTTAACATAATAAATCCTTAGGTTAATTCTGCTTATTATTTTAGTCTAACATCTCCCAAAATGCACGAATTAGGGGGTTCGCTAAATTTCTTCTTTGCACACAAACACCTAAATCAAACGCATCAACGGGATTATCTAAATTTAAACGAGACACGTCTTTTGACATAGGGTTATTATCAATCACTACATCGGGCAACATCGCTAATCCGAAACCAAGTGCCACCATTGGCACAATACCTTCATGCCCCGCCACTGTGGCATAAATTTTGGGATGTTTAATATGTTTGCTACGTAGCCATTGTTCAATACGCTGGCGTGCCATTCCATCTAACGGCAAAATGAAAGGCATTTGTTGCCAATTGATGGGTTCTTCCTGTAGTAATTGTGTGGCTAAACAAGCTACTCGAGGCGCAATTAATGAAAGGGAAATATCATCAATCTTATAAAATTCCAATCCTGTCGGTAGATTGTTAGGTTTTCCCGCCAAAGCGAGATCCACTTGTTCTGATTGGATGAATTGCACTGCAGAGGCTGGATCACCTGTAGTTAGTTGAATTTCAACTTTCGGATAACGTGAACGAAATTTGGCTAATACCTGTGGTAAGTGACTGTATGAAGCCGTTACTGAGCAAAATAAGCGCAACTCTCCGCTTAATTCTGCTGAATTATCTCTCAGTTGGCGCTTAAACTGCTGCCAGTTTTGCCATTCTGTTTTCGCAAATTGCAGAAATTTCTCGCCTTGTTTGGTTAAGCGCACTTGTCGATTATCACGAATAAATAAAGGTTGTTCTAATTCTTCTTCCATGCGTTGAATCTGGCGTGAAAGCGTGGACGGCGACATATGATTTTGCGTAGCGGTTTTAGCAAAATTTTGTGTGTCCGCAAGATGAAGAAATATTTGGAGGTCTTGAAAGTTCATATGTATCGTTAAAAGCAAATAAAGTTGCAAAAATTGCAACACTAAGTGCGAATAATATCACTTTACGCAACAACTAAAAACCTTATAATCCACTTCACAACAAAAAACTATATTCAAACACAACCTCATACACATTAATCAACATCATAGAAAGGATGAAAAATGGCTAACTATTTCAACACATTAAATTTACGCGAAAAATTAGATCAATTAGGTCGTTGTCGTTTTATGGATCGCAGCGAATTTGCTGACGGTTGCAACTACTTAAAAGGCAAAAAAATCGTTATCGTAGGTTGTGGTGCACAAGGTTTAAACCAAGGTTTAAATATGCGTGACTCTGGCTTAGACATTTCTTATGCATTACGCCCTGAAGCGATTGCAGAAAAACGTGCATCATTCCAACGTGCAACCGAAAACGGTTTTAAAGTGGGCACTTATCAAGAATTAATTCCAACTGCAGACTTAGTGATCAACTTAACACCAGATAAACAACACTCTAAAGTGGTGGCTGATGTAATGCCATTAATGAAAAAAGATTCTGCGTTCGGTTACTCACACGGTTTCAACATCGTTGAAGTAGGTGAGCAAATCCGTGAAGACATCACTGTGGTGATGAGTGCACCAAAATGTCCAGGTACTGAAGTACGTGAAGAATACAAACGTGGTTTCGGTGTGCCAACATTAATCGCAGTTCACCCAGCAAATGACCCACGTGGTGAAGGAATGGCAATTGCGAAAGCATGGGCGGCAGCAACTGGTGGTGACCGTGCGGGCGTATTAGAATCTTCATTCGTTGCAGAAGTAAAATCTGACTTAATGGGTGAACAAACCATTCTTTGCGGTATGTTACAAGCAGGTTCAATCGTGTGTTACGACAAATTAGTCGCAGACGGTAAAGATCCAGCATACGCAGGCAAACTTATCCAATACGGTTGGGAAACTATTACCGAAGCATTAAAACAAGGCGGCATCACATTAATGATGGATCGCTTATCAAACAGCGCAAAATTACGTGCATTTGAACTTGCGGAACAAATCAAAGAAAGCCTTGGCTTCTTATATTACAAACACATGGATGACATCATCAGCGGTCACTTCTCAGCAACTATGATGGCTGACTGGGCAAATGGCGACAAAGATTTATTCGCATGGCGTGAAACAACTGGCAAAACTGCCTTTGAAAATGCACCAAAAGCAGACGGCATCAAAATTTCTGAACAAGAATACTTTGATAACGGCGTGTTAATGGTAGCAATGGTGAAAGCAGGTGTTGAATTAGCCTTTGATGCAATGGTGGCAAGCGGTATCTATGAAGAATCAGCTTACTATGAATCACTTCACGAATTACCGTTAATCGCAAACACTATCGCGCGTAAACGTTTATACGAAATGAACGTGGTAATTTCTGATACTGCAGAATACGGTAACTACTTATTCTCTAATGTAGCGACCCCTATTCTTGCTAAAGAAATCATCCCAACCTTACAAAAAGGTGACCTAGGTGAACCAACACCAGCAGTTGCTATCGACAACATCACTTTACGCGATGTAAACGATGCAATCCGTAACCACCCAGTTGAATTAATCGGTCAAGAGTTACGTGGCTATATGACAGATATGAAACGTATCGCTGTTGCAGGTTAATCATTAAATCGGTAAAATTCAAGCCAACTTATTCAATAAGTTGGCTTTTTTATAATCCAAAGGAATTAATATGAAAAACAATAAAATTTTTAACCGCACTTTTAAAGTGAGTTTGGTGGCTATGGCGTTAGGATTAGTTAATTCGGCATGGGCAACAGATCTCACTTGCTCAAACTCAACAGGATGTCAGTATTCTTGGGGTGCATCACCTAATTGGACTTTCAACAAAAACCAACAAACATCAATTAGTGATGCAATTAATGTAACTATTACACCAGGAAACTACCAAAATATAGCTAAAACTGATGTCGGAACCAGAAAACAAAGTGGAGAGCCAATAGCCTTTAGTGATTCACTATTTAGTATTTTTGACCTTACTGATAGAAATAATCAACTTACTATTAAATCTGGTGTAAATGCCACACTTAAAGAAGACTACCCTTCAAGTTCACTTTTAGATATATCTGGGGCAGTTGCTACTTTAGAAAAAGGCTCAAAACTCATTGTTGAGAAAAATTACGCACAAATTCACAATATAACTGATGCTTATGGTGATTCAAGTGGCAATGCAGCGATTGAATCTCGTGATGGCAAAATTAATACACAAGCTGATATTGAAATAAATAACGATGGTTCTAGTGCAATTGAATCTCAAAAGACCTCAGTTATCAATTCATCCAATCATAGTATCAAGATGAATGGAAAGAATGATATTGCCTACGCATTATATGGTGCAGAAGATATAGCAAATATCAGTAATGTACAAATTACTGGAAATCAAGATATGCAATTTGCTTTTGACATCGGTACAGATGATGAGAATGCGGCTCAGACGGTTATAGCTAATGGTTTAAATGTAACTCTTAACAATAAAAGTGGTTTATTCACCACATCAGATAGCGGATCGCAAACAATAACACTAAAAAATTCAGAAAGTAATACAGGTTATGGTTTACTCGCATTCCCATTGGGCGATGAGCAGTTAGTTAAAATTAATTTAGAAAATACAACATTAAATGCTACTCAAGCATTAATCTCACTTAATGATAAAAACTTCCCTATTGAAGCAGAAGAAGGCGGTGATGCTTTAGATCCCAAAGTTGCAGGTGTCTATCATCTAAACCTTACAGCGAGTAAGAATTCAAAACTAACTGGTGCAATTCTTGAAAATCCAGATTCGCCAGTTAAGAATGAAATCAATTTATCTATGTCTAATAGCCAATGGAGCTTCAATAAATCAAGCACATTGAATAACCTAGATGCTAACAGTTCTGAGATTACATTTACTCCGACTTCTGAATACAAGACATTAACAATTAAAGATAACCTTACAGGTTCTAGCACATTTAACCTCAATACGAATATCGCTGAAAACAAAAGCGATAAACTCGTTGTTAAAGGCACTGCTGAAGGTAATCATAAAATTGGTGTAACTAACCAAGGTGCAAATGTTGCTAACGGAAAAGTGACACTTGTCGAAACCAATGGTGGTAACGCTGCATTTAGCTTAACGAACCCGAATAATCGTGTAGATTTAGGGGCTTACCAATATTTCCTAACAAAAGAAGGAAATAATTGGGTATTAGCGAATTCTAAAAATGCAGTCACCCCAACTTCACCTGTTGCACCCGTTACACCAAGCAAGCCTGTGGTGACTCCAAATAAACCTGTAGTAACACCAACTGCTCCAGTTCTACCAAGTACACCATTACTTTCTGACTTAGCGAATGCACAAGTTTCTCTTCGCCAAGCACAATTGCTTTTAGTGGAAGATGATTTAACTGGCATCCATCAACGTCTAGGCGAAGTGAAAAACGGTGAAAAAGGTAATGTATGGGTTCGTAATGTGAATTCTCGCCAAAAATTAGCCGCACTTTCTACTGGTGAGAGTGAAACTTCTGGCTTTAAACAAAACGTACATAGCTTACAAGTGGGCGCTGATGCTGCTGTAACTGATAACCTCCGTGTTGGTGGATTTGTTGGCCGCAGCCAAGCTAACGTTGATTTTAATGGTCATTACGGTGATGGCAAAGTAAGAAGCAATAGCGTGGGCTTATATGCAGCTTACCTTGCAGATAACGGTATTTATGTAGATAACATCGTGAAATACAGCCGTTTACACGCTAACTCAGATTACACTGAAAAACGTCATTACAACGCTTATACTATTTCGAGTGAATTAGGTAAACGCTTTAGCCTTGCGAATGATTGGACAATCACTCCGCAAGCACAATTAGCGTGGACACATATTTCATCACAAGAGAATGAAGATAGCTTATCTTCTGTTTATTCTCGAATTGGTTTACGTGTAGCCAAAGGCTTTGCATTAAGTAATGGTTGGAATTTACAACCTTATGCAGAAATCAATGCGATTACTAGCAAAAACCGTAGCAGCAAAATTCATTACACAAACAGCGCGCTTGATGTCGCAAGCAGCCGTGGACGTTTTGAAAGTGCGGTCGGTTTAAATGCTGGATTTGCAAATCATCGTTTTGGTTTAGAAGTAAGCCGTGCTGACGGTAAAAACTTCGATAAACCTTATGCAATTCAAGCGATTTATCACTATCAATGGTAAATAAGAGGGCGGAGTAAAATCCGCCCTTTTTCTCTTTTTACTGAATAAATAATATGTCGAAATCTTTCCTTTCTCGCTCATTTACAACCAAACGAACGGCAAGACCTACTCGTTCATTTAAGCCAAAAGCAAAGCCACTTACATTAGAACAGACGATTATCGTTTTATTTAACAAACCGTTTGATGTGCTGACACAATTTACCGATGAAAATGCCCGAGCTACGTTAAAAGATTTTATTACCATTCCTAATGTCTATGCGGCAGGGCGATTGGATCGCGATAGCGAAGGATTGCTGATTTTAACGAATAATGGTGAAGTGCAGCATCGCTTGGCGGATCCTAAGTTTAAAACAGAAAAAACGTATTTTGTGCAAGTGGAAGGTATTCCTGAAGAAACGGACTTAAACAAGCTTCGTCAAGGTGTTGAATTGAAAGATGGGATGACGAAGCCAGCAAAAGTGCGGTTGATTTCAGAACCAGATTTTCTCTGGCCTCGCAATCCTCCTATTCGTGAACGTCAAAATATTCCAACGAGCTGGTTGGAAATCAAAATTAGTGAAGGGCGTAATCGACAAGTGCGTCGAATGACGGCACATATCGGCTTTCCAACATTACGACTCATTCGCTATCAAATGAGTCATTTAACACTTGATGGGTTAGGTAATGGCGAATATCGCCGTTTGAATGAAGAAGAAATGCGTGCGTTATTCAAACAACTTCATTTAAATAACGCACGTTAAAATTAGAAACGTTGAACGGGTTGTGCGTTTTCAACTTGCACGAAGAAACCTTTATCATTCAAGATAATGCTGTAATCCGTAACATATTTAACACTGTTGGTTTCCACTATTGCATTACAGCTACGAATCCCTTGTTGTGGATAAGATTGGGTTTCGCGGGCTTGCGTGATTTGTTTCACTGTCATTGGGGTATTAGTAGCTGCACCTTGTTTTTTAAAGGCATCAGATAATACCGCAAAAACTTTTGAATCATTACATCTTGGTACAACGACGGATTTTGTCACGGTATTCGCTGTTTTCTGAGCAACAGTTTCCACTCTATTTTCAGTTACTTTTTCAACGGCTTTTGGTTCCGCTTTCTTCACTTCAGTTTTAACCGTTGGTATTTTTTTAGCAATCACTTTTTCAGGTTTAGCTGATTCTTTAACTACACTTTGCTTGCTTTTCACTACCGTCTTTTTGTCTTTTACTGCCGTTTGCTTAATTTTTTCTACTGATTGTTTGCCTTTCGTTTTTGTCGGCTCTGCTTTAGCGGTTTTATTTGTCGTTTTATTTTTTATTTTTTCTTTTTTTGTTACCGCTTTTTTCGCTTCGACAATTTTAGCGGGCTTTTTCACTTCTGCTTTTTTGGTATCTGCGTTGTTTTTCGCTGTTTTAGCTACGGTTTTAAGCGTAGTGGCTTTCTTAGCTTCTACTTTTTTAACTGCTGTTTTCACTGACTTGGTTTGAGTTGATTTTGCCGTATGATTTGGCGATGCAGAAAAGGCCAAAACAGGTAACAAAGCAAAAATCACCGCGAGTAATTTTTTCATCTGTTATTCTCCTTAAACAAAAAGTGCGGTCAAAATTAACCGCACTTTGAAATCATTTATAAATTAAAGATAGTAGTGTTCTACGTAGTTTAATTTATCGTCAAGTTTTAACACTAACGGTTGACCGGTTGGGATTTCAAAATCCATGATTTCCGCATCAGAAATACCGATGATGTGTTTTGCTAATGCACGAAGTGAGTTACCGTGTGCCACCACTAAAACACGTTTACCAGAAAGCATTGCTGGAGCAATTTGGTCTTCCCAGAATGGTAATGCGCGTTCTAAGGTTAATTTTAAGTTTTCTGCGTTTGGTACCACATCAGATGGGATGTTTGCATAACGACGGTCGTTATGTGCAGAGTTTGGATCTTTTGGATCTAAATCTGGAGGAGAAATATCGTAAGAACGACGCCAGATATGAACTTGTTCGTCACCGTATTGTTCTGCGGTTGCTTTTTTATCTAAGCCTTGTAATGCACCGTAGTGACGCTCATTTAAACGCCAATTTTTCACTTGAGGAATCCATAATTGGTGAGATTCTTCTAACACGATGTTACAGGTTTTGATTGCACGAGTTAAAACAGAGGTGAAGGCGATATCGAACTCATAGCCTTTCTCGAACAATTTTTTACCCGCTGCTTTTGCTTCTTCAACACCGCGCTCAGTTAAATTCACATCACGCCAACCGGTGAATAAATTTTTTGCGTTCCACTCACTGAAACCGTGACGAATGAATACTAATTCCATAAGGATCTCCTAAGTATTAATAAAAAAATGAATGGCTCTGTTATAGCAAAAAATCGTTATGTTTAAAAGTAAAAAGGCGGTATTTACTGATCTTTCGCAAAAAATCGCCTGTAAACTTTTAGCCACTCAAAAATAATGCTAGTATTTAAGTTTTATTCGCCCCTTAATTTCTCTCAAGTTTAGATGTATGCAGCAAAGCAATTGTAGAAAAAAAATCTTATCAAAACTGACCGCACTTTTGGCTTGTGGTCTGCTTGGCTTTTCATCTTTAGCGCAAGGCAACGATCTCACTCAAATTCAAAAACAAATTAAACAACAAGAATCGAAGATCGCCGAGCAAAAACGTGCACAAGCAAAACTCCAAGCCAGTCTTAAAGAGCAAGAAAGCAAAATTAATAGCGTTGTCGGTGAATTACGTGAAACAGAATTAAGCTTAAAAGAAATCCGCAAGCAAATGGCGGAAACGGAAAAGCAAATCAAGCAATTAGAAAAGCAAGAGCGCGTGCAAAAAGCGAAGCTTGCACAGCAAATCGATGCCATCTATCGTTCAGGAGTAAATCCTTCTACCTTGGAAAGAATGCTTTCGGAAGATGCGAAAAAAGCGGAACGCATGAAAGTGTATTATCAACACTTAAATCAAGTGCGCATTGATATGATTAACAATCTGAAAGCGACACAAGAGAATCTCGCGAAACAACGCGAAGCGATTTCAGGGCAACAAAAAAATCATCGCAATCAGCTTTCTACGCAAAAGAAACAGCAGCAAGAATTACAAAAAGCGCAACAAGAACGTCAATCTACGTTAAATGAACTCAACAAAAACTTAACCAAAGATCAGAATAAGCTGGAAACGTTGAAAGCGAACGAAAATGCCCTTCGCCAAGAAATTCAACGTGCTGAACAAGCCGCTCGCCAACAAGAACAACGTGAGCGTGAAGCCCTTGCTCAGAAAAAACAAGAGGAAGAAAAACGAACCTCAAAACCTTATCAACCAACCGATCAAGAACGTAAGTTGATTAACAGTACCAGTGGTTTAGGTACGGCTGCGCATCAATACAGTCGTCCCGTTTCCGGTCCGACATTGCATTCCTTTGGTTCAATCCAAGCGGGAGAAGTGCGTTGGAAAGGTATGGTTATCGGCGCACCAACGGGTACCGCGGTAAAAGCTATTGCAAGTGGTCGTGTCATTCTAGCGGGTCATCTTAATGGCTATGGTTATATGGTGATTGTGAAACACGGCGACAGCGACTTGAGCTTATATGGTTTCAACCAAGCAGTATTTGTAAAACAAGGTCAGCTGGTGTCTGCGGGACAAACCATCGCACAAGTGGGGAATACGGGTGAGATCTCTAAACCGGCACTTTACTTTGGTATCAGTCGTAAAGGGGTGCCTGTGAATCCAGCTGGGTGGATTAAATAATGGCAAGGTTCTTTCAAAGTGCGGTCAAAAATACGCTCATTTTTTCAACCGCACTTTTCTCTGCGTTTACTTTTGCACAAGGCAAGTTAGCTATTGTAATTGATGACATTGGCTATCATCCGAAAGAAGATGCCGAAGTTTTAGCCATGCCAAAAGAAGTCTCTGTTGCGATCATTCCAGCAGCACCCTATGCAAAAATACGCAATCAAGAAGCGAAAGCACAAAATCACGATATTCTCATTCATATGCCGATGCAACCGGTCAGCAATATTAAAATTGAAGAAGGTGGTTTGACTTTAGGCTTGTCTGAAGCGCAAGTGAATGAGCGAGTGAAAAAAGCGAAAGCTATTGTGCCCAATGCCATCGGAATGAATAATCATATGGGCAGTGCAGCCACAGCCGATGCCACATTAATGACCTATTTAATGACCGCACTTCGTGAGCAGCATTTATTTTTTTTAGATAGTCGCACCATTGGAAAATCAGTCGCGGGAAAAATAGCAAAAGAACAAGGCGTACGTGTATTAGATCGTCACGTATTTTTAGATGACAGTGATAATTTGACAGACGTTCAACGCCAATTTCAAAGTGCAATTCAATATGCACGTAAACATGGCACCGCCATTGCCATTGGACACCCTCGCCCAAATACTGTGGCTGTATTAAAAGCGGGAATAAAGAATTTACCCGATGATATTCAATTAGTAAGTATGGGCAGTTTATGGCGAAATGAAAAAATCTTGCCACCTAAGCCATTTATCTTAATTTTTAATGATATTCCTGCGCCAACTTCAGTCGCGCCGTTTGAGCCAATCCCTTTATTACGGGGCGTGCCAAGATAACAAAAAGAGCGGTTAAAAAACCGCTCTTTTTTATCGTTTGAAATTTACCTATCGACCATTTCGCTCAAAGAACAAGACGGTTGCTGCAACGCGCGAGTGAACGTTAAGTTTACGAAGTAAGTTACGAATGTGCACTTTAACCGTTTCTTCAGAAATGAAAAGTTGGCCCGCAATTTGTTTATTAGATAAACCTGTTGCGATTAAACGTAATACATCCATTTCACGATCGGTGAGTGAATCCATTGGATCAACAGTATGTTTGCGTTCTAAAAGAAGATTTTTAATCGAATCACTTAAAATCACTTCACCTTGTGCAATACGTTTAATTTGCTCAAGTAGCACATCTGGCTCAGTATCTTTCAATAAATAGCCATCAGCCCCCGCATCGATGAGAGTGAAAATATCATTTTTCGCATCAGACACAGTTAAGATCAAAATTCGTGCATCAACACCTTCTGCACGCAAGCCTTTAAGGGTATCTAAACCAGAAAGACCTTTCATATTCAGATCTAAAATGATTAAATCCGGGGATTCTTGAATCGCAATGGAAATGCCTTCTGTACCGCTTCCTACATCGGCAACGACTTCAAAATTCTCTTCTAATTCAACTAATTGTTTGATACCACGACGCATTAATGGATGGTCGTCGATAATTAATACTTTTAACTTTTCTTGCATAATATTCTCCAAGAGATAAGCGGACAAACATTCTATCGCCTGAAGGCGAAAACGTCCACAGCCTTAGATTACTTCTCAATAGATTTTCGAACGAGGGATTCTATCGGGATTTTGCCTATCTTCCAATGCACAATTTACAGATAAATTTAATTTATCTCATAATAATGCTTTTTGATTTAGCTATTCGCAAGTCCTTTTGCTTGTAAATTTGAACGGCATAATACGCATGCCACTTTCTGTCGGATGCAATTGATAAAATTGCGGATAATTAAAATTCCGTTGCACCATTTTATACGGATTTTCACAATCATTTGAGCCAAGCGATTGATAAAT
>OBYS01000730.1_pt1 | contig 16073 bp, 16 predicted proteins | sample 1476791 | NCBI WGS metagenome assembly OBYS01 (sample SAMEA2580205, study PRJEB22360) | human gut metagenome | biome: human gut; feature: human-associated habitat; material: faeces | place: Denmark | collected 2008/2010
TGCGGGGAGAGTGGAGTCCAGAGGTAGGGAGGGGGGATTCGAAACACCCCTCCCTGCCTCTGGCCCGCGCGGAGCGCAAGCCACTTGACCGCAGGAAAAAACATCCCCCGCGCCACCAGCGCGAGAACCAGCTTAAAGAAAAAAACAGCTCTGCCTCTGGCCCACGCGGAGCGCAAAACCATTTGACCAAAAGAAAAAACCAGCCCCGCGCCACCGGCGCGAGAACCAGCTTCGAGAACCAGCTTAAAGAAAAACCAGCTCTGCCTCTGGCCCGCGCGGAGCGCAAAGCCATTTGACCGCAAGAGAAAAAACTGCCCCGCGCAGGCGCGCGATGCCGTCAATCCGTAACGACCGTCATCTCCGCGTTCTCCTCAATGGAGTAATTTGCAAAATACCCCTCTTCCAGCGGGATCCACCGCTCCACAAAATTCGAATACCGCTCCCCCTCCCGTCTGCGGAGCCGCCGGGCCTGCTCATCGGGAGAGCAGGTGACGAATATTCTTATATCATAATAGGGTGCAAGGCTGGGGTGATGGCTGTAGCTTCCCTCCACGATGACCAGCGGCGCAGGGCCGAGGGGACGCGGCGGCAGATAGGCACCTTCGCGGCAGGAGTAGGCCTGGTAGGAGAACGCCTGCCCTGCCCGGGCGGGAGCGACGACCTCATCCCGCAGGCGCTGGATGTCCATGTTGGCGCAGGGAATCTTCTCCCAGCCCGTGACACGCCGGGATGGCGGGAGATAGAAGTCGTCGGTGTGGACGGTGATGCTTTGAGGAAAACGCTCTGCCAGCTGTGCGGCCAGCGTCGTTTTGCCGCTGCCGCAGCGGCCATCCAGTGCGACGAGGACGGCGGACTGTCGGGCCAGACGGTCGGCGATGGCCGAGGCCAGCTCTTCGGGTGAGATAAGATGCATGGGGATACCATTCCTTTTTATCGCAAGTCAAGAAATTAGTGCAACATCCAAACAGCATAGCTGCGATATGCAATCCAACGCTGTTGCTGCTGCATTAAAAAGTTGAATTGCTATATCAGCTTTGGCTCAGTATAGCACGGCGGAGAAAATGGAGCAAATATTTTTGCAAAAAGGTGTTGACACAGAGCCGGACCTATGGTAAGATAATGCCACGTTAGAAATGACTAACCTAGAAGCGGAAGAAGCTCGAGAGGGGCAGGCTGCCGCCTTCTTTTTGAAGTTCTGGTTAGCTCTTTCTAACCGTATCTCCTGCATAAGCACCACAGGGCAGGAGATAATAGCGGAAAACGGGCAGGGAGGCCGAAGACATGGAGCGCAACTTTGAGACAGTCATGATCGAACAGTGCGCCCCGGTGCTGGCCGGCTTAAAGCCTGCGGGACTTTTCCGCTACGAGACGAGCGACTGCGCCGACCTTGCCCGCCGCGTCCGCAGCTGGAACGAACAGCTGGGCGAAAAGGGCCTCTGCGTCCGCGTCCTCAAGGGCTGTGTGCAGACCCACCGGTATCTGGTGTACGTCTACCGCGAGAGCAAGCTCTGCGCTGTGCTGGCCCAGCCGCAGGTGCGGGATTTCCTGTGCAGGGAAGGCTACACTCTGCCTGGGCAGTCGGACGACTACGCGCCGCTTTTGCGGCAGCTGTCCCGCCGGCTCTGCTGCGAGGCCGATTTTCCCCATGAAATCGGCGTATTTCTGGGCTATCCGCTTTACGATGTGGTGGGCTTTATCGAAAATGCGGGCCGCAACTTCACCTGCTGCGGCTGCTGGAAAGCCTATGGTGACCCCAATGCCGCCCAGCGGCATTTTGCTCAGCTGAACAAGTGTACGGCAGTGTATCTCCGTCTGTTCCGCAGCGGAACGCCCATCCAGCGTCTGGCTGTTGCAGCCTGACGCCCCTGAATTTTGACATTCTCTTCCAAATACTCTCTTTTTATCCTGGCGCCCGCCAGAGCGAAACCACGCACTGGCGGGAAGAATCCTCCTTTTGACACGCGGCCGCTCGTTGCAGAATACCCCCTGCACCGGGCGGCTGTGTCATATGCGGGGAGTGTAAAAGAGAAAATCGTAAATATGTGCAAACAAAGTTAGCATATAGAAACTGTAAAAATCTTCTTGAAATAAGGGAAGAAAATTTGTTTGTTCACACAAACTAACTTTTTTTGTGAAAAAATGATTGACAGAGCGGGTTAGTAGGTGTAAACTGTCTATGCTGATAGTTGCGACTGACTAACTGACGCGGCTTTTTGGCAGGGAGATGCAGACACGGCCAGCGCGTTGCGGCGTCTGGCTGGTGCGACCATCCCCGAGGACGAAAAAAGCGAACCGAAACGCTCCCCGCCGAGGGGAGAACGAATGGGAGTGAAACGAATATGATGCCTTTGACTATGGCAAAAGCAGGCGATACCGTCACCATCCAGAAGATCACCGGCAAGGATGAAGTGCGTCTGCATCTGGCAGAGCTTGGTTTCGTGGTGGACAGTCAGGTGACTGTCGTCAATGAGATCGCAGGCAACCTCATCGTTCAGGTCAAGGAGAGCCGTCTGGCCCTCGACAAGACGATGGCAAACCGCATTATGGTTGGCTGAGCAGCGGCAGAACGCTGTTTGGGAGACGCTCCGAAACTGGAAAGTCTCTGGATAGAAAGACAAGCAGAGGAGGATTTTTTATGAAGACTCTGAAAGACGTTAAGGTCGGCGAGACTGCCACCGTGGCGCGCCTGCACGGCGAAGGCCCGGTCAAACGCCGCATCATGGACATGGGCATCACCAAGGGCGTGGAGATCTACGTCCGCAAGGTCGCCCCTCTGGGCGACCCGATGGAGCTGACCGTGCGCAACTACGAGCTGAGCGTGCGCAAGGCCGACGCCGAAATGATCGAAGTCGTTTGACCGTAACGAGAGGAGAGGAGTTGCAATGAGCATTAAAATTGCACTGGCCGGCAACCCGAACTGTGGTAAGACTACCCTGTTCAACAATCTGACCGGCTCTAATCAGTACGTCGGCAACTGGCCCGGCGTTACCGTCGAGAAGAAGGAAGGCAAGCTGAAGGGCGAGAAGGATGTCATCATCCAGGACCTGCCCGGTATCTACTCCCTGTCTCCGTACACTCTGGAAGAGGTCGTCTCCCGTACTTATCTGGTCAAGGAGAAGCCCGATGCCATCCTGAACATCATTGATGGCACCAACATCGAGCGCAACCTGTACCTGACCACTCAGCTCATCGAGCTGGGCATCCCCGTGGTCATGGCTGTCAACATGATCGACCTCGTCCGCAAGAACGGCGATAAAATCGACCTGAAGAAGCTGAGCGCCGAGCTGGGCTGTCAGGCTGTTGAGATCAGCGCACTGAAGGGCGAAGGCACCGAGGCTGCTGCAAGGGCTGCTATGGCTGCTGCAAAGGCTGGAAAGGGCAGCGAGTTGCCCCACGTCTTCACCGGCAGCGTTGAGCACGCCATCGCTCACATCGAGGAGTCCATCCAGGGCAAAGTCGATAACCGCTTCCTGCGCTGGTACGCTGTCAAGCTGTTCGAGCGCGACGACAAGGTCATGGATGAGCTGAAGCTCTCCTCCGACCTGATCGCTCATATCGACCAGCACATCAAGGACTGCGAGGCCGAGATGGACGATGACGCCGAGAGCATCATCACCAACCAGCGTTACGCATACATCAACGGTGTCGTCGATAAGGCTGTCAAGAAGAAGGCCCGCGTCGAGCACCTGACCATTTCCGATAAGGTCGATCAGATCGTCACCAACCGTGTGCTGGCTCTGCCCATCTTCGCAGTCATCATGTACCTGATGTACTCCCTGTCTGTGGGTACTTCCATCGCCGACGGCGGCTGGGCCATCGGCACCTTCGCCACCGACTGGACCAACGACGTCCTGTTCGGCGAGATCGTCCCCAATGCGCTGGGCGGCTTCCTGGAGAGCATCGGCGTGGCAGGCTGGCTGTACGGCCTGATCATGGACGGCATCGTCGCCGGTGTCGGCGCGGTCCTGGGCTTCGTTCCCCAGATGCTGGTCCTGTTCTTCCTGCTGTCCATCCTGGAGGACATCGGCTATATGTCCCGTGTCGCCTTCATCATGGACCGTATCTTCCGTAAGTTCGGCCTGTCCGGCAAGAGCTTTATCCCCGTGCTGGTCGGCACGGGCTGCGGCGTGCCCGGTGTTATGGCTTCCCGTACCATCGAGAACGAGCGCGACCGCCGTATGACCATCATGACCACCTGCTTCATCCCCTGCGGCGCTAAGATGCCCATCATCGGCCTCATCGCAGGTGCCATGTTCGGCGGTTCTTCTCTGGTGGCTGTCTCCGCTTACTTTATCGGCATGGCTGCCATCATCTGCTCTGGTATCATCCTGAAGAAGACCAAGCTCTTCGCAGGTGACCCTGCTCCCTTTGTTATGGAGCTGCCCGCATACCACATCCCCGCTTGGGGCAACGTCTTCCGTGCTACCTGGGAGCGCGGCTGGTCCTTCATCAAGCGTGCTGGTTCCGTCATTCTGCTGGCAACCGTCGCCATCTGGTTCCTGCAGGGCTTCGGCTTCGAGAATGGCGCCTTTGGCATGGTCGAGGATCAGGACAACTCTGTGCTGGCCGCTATCGCTACCAAGATCGCCTGGATCTTCGCTCCTCTGGGCTTCGGCAACTGGAAGGCTACCGTCGCTTCTGTCTCCGGCCTGATCGCAAAGGAGAACGTCGTCGGCACCTTCGGCGTCCTGTATCACTTCGGCGGCGAGGAGCTGTCTGAGAACGGCGACGAGATCTGGAGCCTCGTTGCGGCTGATTACACCGCTCTGAGCGCTTATGCATTCATGATCTTCAACCTGCTGTGCGCTCCCTGCTTCGCTGCCATGGGCGCTATCAAGCGTGAGATGAACAACGGCAAGTGGACCGCCATCGCCATCGGCTATATGTGCGCACTGGCCTACTGCTCCGCTCTGGTCGTGTACCAGCTGGGCGGCCTCATCACCGGTGAGGTCGGCTTCAACTTCTTCACCATCGTGGCTGCTGTCATCCTGGCGGCCTTCATCTACCTGATGGTCCGTCCCAACAAGTATGTGAACGACAACGAGGTCAAGATCGACGTTTCCAAAATCAAGTAAAAAACTTCTCAAAACGCGCTGAAAGGAGTGCATTTTTATGATGGAGTTTCTGGCTGCGAATTTCAATCTGCCGACGATCATCGTCGGAGCCATCGTGTTTGGCGGTGTGGGTTGGATCACATGGCACTCTCATAAGCACGGCGGCTGCAGTGGATGCAGCGGCGGCTGCGACTGCGGCGTTGTCGTTGGGGGCGGAGGCTGCAGCAGCTGTAAGGGCGACTGCCACTGAGCAATAATGGAAGAGAAGGGGGCGCGGGTCAAGGCTTTGGCCCGCGCCCCTTTTGTAAACCAAGAGTTTGTATGATATAACGAAAAGAGAGTGATACGAGATGGAACTGACGCCAGCACACCTGCGGTATCTGCTCGCGATCTATGAGGTCTCGCAGACCCATCTTGACATCAGCTCCCGCAGCATCGCCGAGAAGCTGGGCGTGACCAAACCCTCGGTGGTGCGGGTGCTGAACCTGCTGATGGAGCGGGGGATGATCGTCAAGGAGTATTACGGCAAGATCTACCTCACCTCCCGGGGCATCTTTGTGGCCCGGGAGGTCAAAAAGCAGCTGGACGAAGTGCTCACGCACTTCCCTCCGGTGGAGGAAGAGCTGACCGATGAGGAGCGGCTCACCGCCGCCCTCGCCCTGACGGCGGCCCTGCCGGAACGGGTGTTCACCGGCCGGTACGACCAGCTGATGGGCGCAGAGGAAGCGTCCTCTGCCGCAGGCTGATACCTTGAAAGGCAAAAGAACCGGACTCCGCGGAGTCCGGTTCTTTTCGTATGCGGGTCCTCAGACCAGATAGCCCTCGAAGCAGTGGAGATCTTCGGTCTTGACGATGCCTTCGAGATAAAGGCCGTCTTCGCGGTACTCCTCGAGCTGGACGCTGCCGCGCTCCCGCATGGGGGCGGCGAGGCCCAGCTTATCGTAGGGCAGGAGAATGCGGATGGTGTGGACGCGGTCGCTGAGGGTCTCGTCCAGCTTGGCCAGCAGCTTGTCGAGGCCGTAGCCGGTCTTGGCGCTGGTGAGCAGGATATCGGGGTCGAAGCTCAGCGCGCCGGGCTTGTCGCACTTGTTGTAGACGGTCAGGTGGGGGATGTCGGCGCAGTCGAGGCCGTCCAACACTTCGTCGGTGACGGCCAGCTGCTCCTCCCGCTGCGCATCGCCGGCGTCGGCCACCCGGACGATGACGTCCGACCATGCGGCCTCTTCCAGCGTGGATTTGAATGCTTCCACCAGATTGTGGGGCAGACGGGAGACGAAGCCGACGGTGTCCACCAGCAGCACGGCCATGCCGCTGGGCAGGACCAGCTTCCGGCTGGTGGGGTCGAGGGTGGCAAAGAGCATATCGGCCTCGGCGACGCTGGGGCCGCAGAGGGCGTTCATCAGGCTGGATTTGCCCACGTTGGTGTAGCCCACGAGGCTGACCACCGGCATTCCGGTCTTGGCGCGGGCTTTCCGGCTCTCGCCCCGGCGCTTTTCCATCTCGGCCAGCTTCTCAGCCAGTGCGTCGATGCGGGCGTGGACGTGGCGGCGGTCAAGCTCGAGCTTCGTTTCACCGGCACCACGGCGGGCGCCGCCGCCGCCGCCACCGCCGCCGCCCTGACGGCTCAGGCTTTCGCCCATGCCCTGCAGGCGGGGCAGACGGTAGCGCAGGAGGGCCAGCTCGGTCTGCAGCTTGCCTTCGTTGGTCACGGCACGGCTGCGGAAGATCTCGAGGATGAGCATGGTGCGGTCGATGACCTCGAGGCCGCCGAGGGCCGTGGAGATGTTGCGGATCTGGCTGCCGGTCAGCTCACCGTCGAAGACGGCGCACTCGGCCCCCAGCTCTGCTGCGGCAGCAGCGGCTTCTTCCAGCTTGCCGCTGCCCAGCACGATGCCGGTCTCAGGGGTCTGGCGCTTCTGGGTGACTTCGGCCACGGCCTCCATGTGGTTGGCCTCGCACAGCGCAGCCAGCTCGGCAAGGCTGCGCTCGCAGTCCCACAGGCCCTGGTCGAGGGCGAGAAGGATGACCTTCGTCGGGGGAGTTTCGACTAAAATATCGTAAAGTTCGCTCAAAATGATTCCTTTCTGTTATTTGTTTGGAGAATATAGCGATTCGTAGTGTTCTCGCGTCAGGGCATAGCACTTGCAGGGTATCGCTGTACCGTCGAATTTGTGGTAGACGGCCTCGTGGTCGTAGACAAAGCCTGCTTTCATCATGACCTTGCCGCTGGCGGGGTTCTCCACGGCGTGGGAGCAGGCAAGCCAATTACTGTCTGTATTCTTGAACCAGTATTCTACCAGAGCTTTCAGGGCCTCGGTGGTGCAGCCTTTGCCCCACCATGCTCTGCCGATGCAGTAGCCCGGCTCCCAGATGCCCTCGGAGAGGTCGAATCCCGGCCATTCATTTCGCTGTGCCGGTTCTCCCAGCAGGCTGTTGTAGATGCTGATGGAGCCGAACACCTGTCCGGTGGCCTTTTCCACGATGGCCCACTGGTAGTAGTCCTCGTTGGGATAGAGCAGCGCCCATGCGCTCAGAAGCTCCTGCGTCTCGGCCACATCCTTGTGCGGCGTCCAGCGCAGCCAGCGGGTGACTTCCGGGTCGTTGGCCCAGTTCGAGTACATCATCGGGGCATCCGACGGCATAAGGCGGCGCAGAAGCAGCCGCGGCGTTTCGATTTCCTGTGTGCCGGTGTGGCGCATGATACATTCCTCCCAACCATTGTAAATATGCATAGAATAGCACAAAACCGGCTTCGGCGCAAGCAAAATGGGCTGCTTCGGGGCAAAAATGCTTGACAAGTGCGCAAACTTCATTAAACTGAAGATGACTGGATAAAAATTCTCCCCGGCAAAGAGCCGGGGAGAATGCTCAGGTTGGAAGAACATCCGCCCGGAGGATAGCCTGCCAGTCGCTGTGACCATACAGGAAGCGGAGGATGTGGACGGTCTGGGTGGAAGAGTCGATCCTATAGAACAGAAGATAATTCTGCACAGGGACAAAATGGAGCTGATGAGAGGCAAGAAGCGGCTCGTCGATCACCGGAAAGCGTCCGGGAAAGGTTTCGAGCGAGTCGATGCTTGCAAGTGCATTCGCCAGCATCCGGCGAGCGGCCAGCGGATTTTGCAGTTGGTGAGCAATATAGTTTGCGGCAGAGTGCAGGTCGTGCTCGGCGGCGTGAGAGACATGAATCTTGTAGTTCATTCAAGCCCCCATTGCTTCGACAGCTCTTTGCGGACATCTTCCCAGGGGCGCGTCCTTCCCGCCGCCACGTCATCCAGACCTTCCTGCAATTTCGCGTACAAATCGAACCGGGCGGTCAGGGCCTCGTAGGTTTCGATGCTCATCACGGCAAGGTCGCCTTTGCCGTTTTTGGTGATGAACACCGGCTCGGCGTAGTCGTGGCAGAAGGTGGAGATCTCATTGTAGTTGTTGCGCAGGTCTGCGCTGGAACGAATCTTGGGCATCCAAAAGCACCTCACTTTCATACAAAAATTATACCTGAATTTCTTTATAAAATCAAGGGAAATAAAAAGGAGAACCTTTCTATGACGGACATCCGAGAGTATCTTGCCCACAAGCCGCTTTTGTTCGACGGCGGCATGGGTACCTATTATAAAGCGGCACCGGGCGCAGACTGCGAAATGGCCAACCTCACCGACCCTGAGGGCGTGAAGAAGGTCCATGCGGAATATCTGGCCGCAGGCGCACAGGCCATCAAGACCAACACCTTCGGTCTGCCCCGGATGGCGGCTGCCCAGATGCCGGGCTGGGAAGAGCTGGCCGAGGCGGGCTGGAAGCTGGCCTGTGACGCTGCCGCTGAGAAGGATGCCGCCGTCTTTGCTGACCTTGGCCCGGCCCCGGACACCGAGGCTGCCCCGGCCAGCAGCGCTTACGGCCTCGTGGCGCAGCAGTTCGCCGCACTGGGTGCAAAGAACTTTCTGTTCGAGACGCTCAGCTCCGATGTGGGCATTGTGGAGGCGGTAAAGGCGCTGCGTGTGGCCGTGCCGGACGCCTTTGTCATGGTGTCCTTCGCGGTGCTGCCGGACGGCTACACCCGCGAGGGCCTGCTGTTCCGCGACCTGCTGCGCCGGATGGAGCAGAGCGGCGTGGTGGACGCCGTGGGCCTGAACTGCGTCTCGGCCCCCGGCGCGATGAAGAAACTGGTGCAGGGCCTTGGCGAGACGCGGCTGCCCCTGTCGGTGATGCCCAACGCGGGCTATCCGGTGGTCACCCGGGCGCGGGTGCTGTATCAGGGCAAGCCTGCGTATTTTGCCCGGGAGATGGGGCAGATCGCCGCTGCGGGCGTCCGTATTTTGGGCGGCTGCTGCGGTACGACGCCCGCCCACATCGCGGCCCTGCGCGCAGAGCTGGATGCCCTGCCCCAGCAGACCGAAGCCGCTCCGGCAGCGAAGCTTTCCACCGGGACTGCACCGGCGGTGGAAAAAGATGATGCTTTCCTGCGGAAACTGAACGCAGGTGAGAAGGTCATCGCCATTGAACTGGATTCGCCCCGGGTGGCCGACCTGAGCGGCTATCTGGACGGCGCACGGCGGCTGCAGGCCGCAGGCGCTGACCTGCTGACCATCGCCGACTGCCCCATCGCACAGGCCCGGATGGATTCCTCCCTCGTGGCCTGCCGGGTACACCGGGAACTGGGAATGTGTGCTCTGCCCCACATGACCTGCCGCGACCGCAACCTCAACGCCACCAAGGCCCTTCTGCTGGGCCTTTACGCCGAGGGCGTGCGGGAGGTGCTGGCCATCACCGGCGACCCCATCCCCACCGCAGAGCGGGACGAGGTGAAGAATGTCTACCAGTTCAACTCCCGCAAGCTGGCCCAGTACATCGTCTCGCTGGCCGGGGAGGGCCGGGAGATGCCCTCGGCCATGACCGTCCTTGGTGCGCTGAACCTCAACGCCCGGAACTTTGACGTGGAGCTGCGCCGGGCTGTGGAAAAGCTGGAAAACGGGATGTCGGGCTTCCTGACCCAGCCGGTGCTGTCGGCACAGGCGGTGGAGAATCTCCGCAAGGCCCGTCAGACACTGAGCGAACGGGCTAAAATTCTGGCCGGCATCATGCCGGTGGTCAGCCAGCGGAACGCCATCTTCATGGAGAACGAGATCAACGGCATCCATGTGGAGGAGGACATCATCCAGCGCTTCGCGGGCCTCGACCGGGAGCAGGGCGAGGCGCTGGGCCTTGAGGTGTCGGTGCAGATGGCCCGGGAGGCTCTGCCCTACGCCGACGGCTTCTATCTCATGACCCCCTTCAACCGTGTGGCCCTGATGGAGCGGCTCATTGCCCGGCTGAAAACGGAGCTTCTGGACGCGGAGGGCTGAAAAACGGATAAATCGTTGAAAGCGCCGCAATGAGATGATATTCTAATAAAGAAAAACGAACAGGGCCTTTGCGGACCCTGATAAAGCGGATGCAGCGGGCCACACTCGAAAAGGAAGGAATATAAGAAAAATGCGGACACGGTATACCCTTATCAATATGGTCGTCAATGTGGGTGGACAGCTTATGAATCAGGCGCTGCTGTTCATCAGCCGGATGGTGTTCATCCACTATCTGTCGGCGGCATATCTGGGTGTCAACGGACTGTTCACCGATGTGCTGGGCATCCTGAACTTTGCAGAGCTTGGCATCGGCACGGCGATGATATACAGCCTGTATGAGCCGGCTGCGAAGAAGGATGAGCATCGGCTGGCGCAGCTGATGAACCTTTACCGGCTCCTCTACCGTATCGTGGCGGTCGTGGTGCTGCTCGTGGGCCTTGCACTGATGCCGTTTCTGGGCTTTTTCATCAAGGACAGCAGCGGCATCGAGCATCTGCGGCTCATCTATCTGATGTATGTGGCAAACTCGGTCTGCTCCTATCTGCTGAGCTATAAAAACTCCATCTATCTGGCCTACCAGAAAGCCTATGTCCGCAACCTCTGGGCGCAGCTCTGCGACGCGGTCAAGACGCTGCTCCAGATCGTCCTCATCGTGCTGACCGGAAACTTTATCCTCTATCTGGCGGTGCAGTTCGTGATGCAGTTCATCCCGAACATCATCGTATCGGTCAAGGTGGATAAGGAATTTCCCTATCTGAAAGAATGCAGGGAGCTGCCGGAAAAAGAAGAATTTCACGGCATCCTGCGGAACATCGGTGCCATGAGCTTCCACAAGCTGGGAACGGTCATCGTCCGGAACACGGACAGCCTGCTGATGTCCAGCTTCGTGGGTTTGCTGTCGGTGGGCATCTACTCCAACTACAAGCTCGTTCTGTCCGGCATCAACAACCTGATGGACAAATTTTCGAACGCCTTTACCGGAAGTCTGGGCAATCTGGGAGCCATTGAGGATGAGACACGGGTGTACAGCATCTACCGGGAACTGGACCTGCTCTTCTTCGTCATTTACGCTTACTGGACGGCGGGACTGTTCGCGCTGTCCAACGCTTTTATCACCCTCTGCTTCGGCGCGGAATACTGCTTCTCCACGGCGACAGTCGCCGTCCTCGTGACCGAATTTTATGTTTCGGGCCAGCGGAAGGTCAACCTGCTCTTCCGTGAAGCCAAGGGCCTGTTCTGGTACGACCGGTACAAGCCGCTGTTCGAGTCGGCCATCAATCTGGCGGCGTCCCTGCTGCTGGTGCAGAAGTTCGGCGTGGCAGGCATTCTGGGCGGAACGGTCATCAGCACCGTGACGACCTGCCTCTGGATGGAGCCTTACATCCTGATGCGCTACGGCATCCGGGAAGACTGGCAGGGCAAGCTGAAAGACTACTTTGTCCGCTACGCCGAACGCGCCGCAGTCGTCGCAGTGCTGGCCGCTGTGTCCTACGGATGGGTGAGCTTCTGCCCGGCGAAGAACATCGGCTGGTTCCTGCTGGACGGTGTGCTGTATACGCTGCTGTTCGGGGCTGTCATGGCGGCGCTCCACCGGAACACGCCCGAGTTCGATCGGCTCAAGGGCCGTGTCACGGCTGTCCTGAAAAGGAGAAAAGACTGAATGGCCCGGCGGGACGGCCGCATCCGGCCCATCCGGCAGAAGAACGGCGGTCTGAGCGCGGCCCGTACGCTGAACGGCAGCTGTGAAAATTTTGTTCCGATGAAAAAGAGATTGACAAAACGCACAAAAAACGCTATATTCTTTTTATAAATGCAAGGAAAAAGAGTGTGTGTCGTTTTCGCCATCCAGAGAGCCGGGGGCTGCTGAAAACCCGGTATGGCGGTGCGGCGTGCTGTCGCTTTTGAGCAGAGGCGGGGAAACAGGAGTAGTCGCCTCCGGGTCTGCCCCACGTTATCGGGGCATCAAGGGGCATACGGCAGAAAGCCGTGTGCAATTTGGGTGGTACCGCGGTTATATTACAGCCGTCCCATGGAACGCTCCGTGGGGCGGCTTTTTTCGTCCCACTCACAAGAAGTCGTTTCCATAAGCATTGCACACCGTCTGAACGGCCTTTTTGCCCGCATACTGCGTTGATTTTCCTTGCAATCCGCCCAGGATTGCTGCGGAAAATCGCCTTGTCTGCGGACAAAAATTCTCGTCATTCGGCGCACCCTGCTTACGAAAACAACTTCTATCAATTCATCTGGGAGGATACTATGAAAGAACTCGCAAAACAGTATGATCCGAGCCAGGTGGAAGACCGCATCTACCAGTTCTGGCTGGATGGCGGCTGCTTCCACACCAAGGCCGACCCCGACAAGAAGCCCTATACCATCGTGATGCCCCCTCCGAACGTCACCGGCCAGCTCCACATGGGCCACGCCGTGGACAACACCATGCAGGACATCCTCATCCGCACCAAGCGGATGCAGGGCTATGCCGCCCTGTGGGTGCCTGGCACGGACCACGCTTCCATCGCTACGGAGGCCAAGGTCGTGGAGGCCATGCGTGCTGAGGGCCTGACCAAGGAAATGGTGGGCCGCGACGGCTTCCTGGAGCGCGCCTGGGCCTGGAAGACCAAGTACGGCAACCGCATCGTCAGCCAGCTCAAGAAGCTGGGCAGCAGCTGCGACTGGGAGCGTGAGCGCTTTACCATGGATGAGGGCTGCTCTGAGGCTGTCAAGGAAGTCTTTGTCCGCCTGTACGACAAGGGCCTCATCTACCGCGGCAACCGCATGGTCAACTGGTGCCCCCACTGCAACACCTCCATTTCCGACGCCGAGGTGGAGTATGAGGAAAAGGACGGCAGCTTCTGGCACCTGCTCTACCCGGTCAAGGAGACCGGCGAGATGCTGGAGCTGGCTACCACCCGTCCCGAGACCATGCTGGGCGATACCGCTGTTGCCATCAACGGCGATGACCCCCGCTATGCTCATCTGCACGGCTGCCATGTCATCCTGCCCCTGCTGAACAAGGAGATCCCCATCGTCTGCGACGAGCACGCCGACATGACCAAGGGCACCGGTGTCGTGAAGATCACCCCGGCCCACGACCCCAATGACTTTGAGGTCGGCCTGCGCCATGACCTGCCCATCGTCCGCGTCTTTACCTACGACGGCCGCATGACCGGCGCCGCCGATAAGGCTGCTGCCGACGCTCTGTTTGCCGCGGACAAGAACACCGTCAACGAGCCTCATGTGCTGGACTGCGGCAAGTATGCCGGCATGACCACCCTCGAGGCCCGCAAGGCCATCCTCGCGGACCTGAAGGAGGGCGGCTTCCTGAAGGAGATCGAGCCTCTGAAGCACGAAGTCGGCACCTGCTACCGCTGCCACTCCACCATCGAGCCCATGGTGTCCAAGCAGTGGTTCGTCAAGATGGAGCCTCTGGCCAAGCCCGCCATCGAGAGCGTGGAGAAGGGCGACATCAAGTTCGTGCCGGAGCGCTTCACCAAGAACTATATGAACTGGATGAAGAACACCCGCGACTGGTGCATCAGCCGCCAGCTGTGGTGGGGCCACCAGATCCCGGCCTGGTACTGCGACGACTGCGGCGAGACTGTGGTCGCCAAGAGCGCACCCTGCACCTGCCCCAAGTGCGGCGGCACCAGGCTCACCCAGGACCCCGATACCCTCGACACCTGGTTCTCTTCCGCTCTGTGGCCCTTCAGCACTCTGGGCTGGCCCAATGAGGAGAGCGAAGACCTCAAGTATTTCTATCCCACCAACACCCTCGTCACCGGCTACGACATCATCGGCTTCTGGGTCAGCCGCATGATCTTCTCCGGTCTGGCTTACACCGGCAAGGCTCCCTTCGACACCGTCTGCATCCACGGCATCGTCCGCGACAGTCAGGGCCGCAAGATGTCCAAATCCCTCGGCAACGGCATCGACCCGCTGGAAGTCATCGCCCAGTACGGCGCTGACGCCCTGCGCTTTATGCTGGTGGACGGCTCTACCCCGGGCAATGATATGCGCTACAGCGAGAAGAAGGTGGAGGCTGCCCGCAACTTTGCAAACAAGCTGTGGAACGCTACCCGTTTCGTGCTGATGAACCTGCCCGAGGACTTCCAGCCCGGCCTGCCCAGCGAGGAGAAGCTGGACATGAGCGATAAGTGGGTGCTGACCAAGCTCAATCAGGTGGCCGGCGCCATGAGCGACAACCTCGACCACTACGAGATGGGTCTGGCCGCTGCCAAGATCAACAGCTTCATCTGGGACGTCTACTGCGACTGGTTCATCGAGATCGCAAAGCCCCGCCTGAACTCCGGCGACGCCGAGCAGGCCGACACTGCCCGCCGCGTGCTGGTGTATGTGCTGGACAAGGCCCTCAAGCTGCTGCACCCCTTCATGCCCTTCATCACCGAGGAGTTGTATCAGGCTCTGCCCGGCTCTGCCGAGACCATCATGACCCAGAGCTGGCCCACCTTCGATGAAGCTCACAACTGGGCCGACGAAGAGGAAGCTTTCGAAAAGGTGATGGACTACATCAAGGCTGTGCGTACCATGCGCACCGAGATGAACGTCCACCCCGCCAAGAAGACCAGCATGATCATCGAGACGGCTGACCCGGCTCCCTTCCAGAGCGCCGAGGTCTATCTGGCAAAGTTCGCCTTCGCCACCGATGTGACCTTCACCGAAAAGTATGAGGGCAGCACCGACGGCATGGTGCAGGTGTCCACCCACGCTGCCCGCGGTTTCATCCCCATGATGGAGCTCATCGACCGCGACAAGGAGCTGGCCCGTCTGAACAAGGAAAAGGCCAAGGCCGAGAAGGAACTGGCCATGTTCGAGAACCAGCTCAACAACCCCAAGTTCGTCGAGCGCGCTCCCGCCGCTCTGGTGGAGGACATCCGCAATAAGCACGCCAAGAGCCAGGATAAGCTTGCCAACATTGAGCAGAGCATCAAGGCTCTGGGCTGATGCGGGAAACGGGTCCTGATATGCAAAAAACTTCTCCCTGGCTCATTGCGGCGCGAGTCATCTTTACCTTTGCGCTTATCGCCTGCATCGTATTCATCTTCTCCAACTCCATGCAGATCGGTGACGTCTCGGAAACGGCAAGCGGACGAGTATTGCTTCTGATGAAAAAGGTGTTCACCCGTCTGGGAATGCCCGGCGCGGCGAACCATCTGACAGACCACATCGTGCGCAAGCTGGCACATTTCTGCGAGTATGCGCTGGAAGGCTTCCTGCTCACCCTCTGCCTGCGGGTCTACACCCGGCACTTTTTCGTTCACATCTCGTGGCCGATCCTGGGCGGTCTGCTCACGGCTCTGACGGACGAGACCATCCAGATGTTCAGCGATGGCCGGAGCAGCCAGCTCACCGACGTCTGGCTGGATTTTTCGGGCGGGATGGCCGGTATTCTGGTGGGCCTGTTATGTCTGGCCCTGTGCAGGATGTGCTGGCTGCTCTACAAACATCGAAACGAGGATTGACGCAATGACCATCGAACAGGCAAACGAATATTTTTCTTCTCTGCCCGAGGGCTTTGCCCCGGCGGAGGAGCTGCGCGCTGCCCTGACGGCGGATGTCCAGAAGGTGCAGTTCGTCGGTGTGGCCGGCACGGCGGGCAAGACCGCTGCTGCCGGTCTGCTGGCGGCCATCCTCCGGGAGGCGGCGTTCCACACCGGCTTCT
>OBYS01000744.1_pt1 | contig 15681 bp, 16 predicted proteins | sample 1476791 | NCBI WGS metagenome assembly OBYS01 (sample SAMEA2580205, study PRJEB22360) | human gut metagenome | biome: human gut; feature: human-associated habitat; material: faeces | place: Denmark | collected 2008/2010
TTCTTGGCTTACATCTAAAACATTTTGACCATCAATGGTAATTGAGCCTTCTTGTGCCTCGTAGAAACGTAAAAGTAAATTCACAATGGTTGATTTGCCTGCGCCAGAACGCCCAATTAAGCCCACTTTTTCGCCCGGTTTGATGGTGAGATTAAAATGGTTAAGTAACGGTTTATTCGGATCATAGGCAAACGAAATATCACTAAATTTGATTTCACCTTGTTTCACTTCTAATGGAACACAATTTGGCTTATCAACAATGGTGTGTGGTTTAGTCAACGTTGCCATACCATCATTCACCGTCCCGATATTTTCAAATAAGCGAGCAGATTCCCACATAATCCAGCGAGAAAGGCCATTTACACGTAACGCCATCGCAGTTGCAGTCGCCACTGCTCCCACGCCTACTTGACCGTTTTGCCATAACACCACACCTAAAATTGCAGTGCTTAACGTTAAGAAGATATTGGTTGCGTAAGTTAAGGTATCTAATGAACTTGCCAAACGCATTTGTGCATGCACGGTAACCATAAATTCTTCCATGGAACGTTTTGCATAATTCGCTTCTCTCGCATCATGTGAAAATAGTTTTACCGTTGCAATATTTGAGTAAGCATCCGTAATACGCCCTGTCATGAGAGATCGCGCATCAGCTTGTCGTTGTGCGGTTTTCGCTAAGCGTGGAATAAGCAAACGTAAAATAGTCACAAATGCTACAATCCATAAGAAAAACGGCACTAAAAACCAAGTATCTAAAGCCGCAAGCACCAAACCTGAAGTAATAAAATACACGGCAACATACACCAACATATCCGCAATGGTCATGACGGTATCACGCACCGCAAGAGCAGTTTGCATCACTTTCGCCGATACACGACCTGCAAATTCATCTTGGTAGAAGCTTAAGCTTTGCCCTAGCATCAAACGGTGGAAATTCCAACGCAAACGCATTGGAAACACCCCTTGTAGCGTTTGTAAGCGTACATTCACGCCCACAAAGGACCATACAATACTGAAAATAAGTAAGGCGGCCATGCCAGCAAGCAAATGCCCTTTTTCCTGCCAGAGTGTGGTTGGGGTATAAGCGCCTAGCCAATCAACTAACAATCCCATAAATTGGAAAAGTAAGGCTTCCATCACCCCAGTACCGACTGTCAATACCGCGAGTAAAAAGATCCAGCCTTTCATGCCATCAATGCTTGACCAAATAAAACGGAACAAGCCTTTTTCAGGCGTCGTTGGATTGCTTTCCGGATAAGGATTTAAACGGTTTTCAAACCATGAAAATATTTTATTAAACATAACAATACCTTAAAAAAATTAAAGGCGACAGTGCCGCCTAAAGTGCGGTCATTATAGCGTAAGTTTTGAACGATGGGCTATGTTTTGCGAAATTGACTCGGTGAAAGCCCATAAATTGCTTTAAACGCCTTACTAAAATGTGCTTCTGATTGATACCCTACTTCAAGAGCGATCGCTAAAATGGTCTTTTGCGTATTTTTCAATAAAACGGCCGCCATTTCTAACCGCACTTGTGTGAGAAATTTTCCTGGGGGCATCCCGAGTTGCTGTTGAAAGATCCGCATAAAGGTCGCACGAGACATGGAAGCCAACTCTGCTAATTGCTCAATATTCCAATCTAATTGAGGTGAAAACAGGATTTTTTCAAGGACTTGATTCAGTCTTTTATCCTGCAACGCGGCTAATAAGCCTTGATTGAGCAAACCTATTTGCTGTGCATGACGTAAAATATAGATAAACAATACATTTGATAATGCATCAATCACCGATTTTGTGCCTTGCTCTGGTTTCTCGGCTTCTTGTAAAAAAAGTGAAACCAAAGGCTGCACAGGGGTATTTTGTAGCGAAAGATGCAAATAATCTGGTAACGAATCAATTAATAATGACGGTTTTTGGTAATAAAATGTCCCACAAAACATCTTCAGATCGGGTGTACCTGCTCCTATTTGATGGACATTAAAAAGTGCATCTGATTGCGCTCTCTGTAGACTATTCTCTCTTTTTTGTTGAGAACTACCCAAAAAGTGCGGTCGATTTTGAGGGAGAAAAAAGAGATCGCCTTTCTTCAAATGAAACTGTTTTCCCGCCAAGGTTACCCAGCACTCACCTTGCTCGATTAAATGAAATAAACCTTGATATTCCGCCACATCTGGCTGATGTTCAACTTGCCAATCCCCTTGAAACAAGCAGCGAATATTGATTTCCCCGCGCACTTGTGCCAGTTGTGTTAATTTATCTAAATAATCCATTGTGAGATTTTCCGTCTAAAAGTTAAGACAATTTGACAAGTATCATACGCTAATCTGCTTATAATTCCTCTCGAAATTTGTACTAAATTTAAGGAGAAGAAATATGTTTGCAGATTGGAAAAATGATGTAGCACACGTTAAAAAATCATTCGGTGCATTAGGTAAAAAATACCCTAAAATGTTACAAGCTTATGGCGCATTAGGTGCGGCTGCGGCAGAAGGTAACGTATTAGATGCCAAAACCCGTGAATTAATTGCATTAGCGGTTGCCGTAACAACACGTTGTGAAAGCTGCATTGGCGTGCACGCTGATGAAGCAGTGAAAGCAGGTGCAACTGAAGAAGAAGTGGCAGCAGCATTAGCGATGTCTATCGCATTAAATGCAGGTGCAGCTTACACTTACTCTCTTCGTGCATTAGAAGCTTACAACGCACAAAAAGGCGAATAATTCGCAAGGAACTTTATGATTCTTTTAGCCCTCATTTGAGGGCTTTTTTATCTCTAAAATTAACCACACTTTAAAATAAATTCAAGGCTCTCATCTGAGCTACCACTTGCTCTACCTGAATTTCAGCCATTAAATTTTTACCTTTTAATTTAGTCGCCCAAGGCAATTCACTTGAAGGTTTTCCTTGTTCTTTTTGCACATTTTCTTCATATACTGACACCACATTATCCAGATTATGATAAGGCGCAGTACGCAGCGGATTATGATAAGCATACAATCCAATCACTGGTGTACCTTGCGTGGTGGCGATATGAGCCGGACCAGAATCGGGCGAGAGCACTAAATTTGATTGATGAATTAATGCAGCAAGTTGTTTCAAACTGGTTTTTCCTGAAGCATCAACCGGCTGAAAATTACAAAGTGCGGTTATTTTTTTCACCATGTCTAATTCGCGTTTTGCCGGCGAGCTGCAAAAAATTACATTCACATTATGTTGATGAGCAATATTTGCCACTTCCGCATAACGCTCCACCAACCAATCTTTCTCGGCTTTACTGGAGCAAGGAGAAATAATCAGATTTTTACGTGTAGGATCAATAAACTGTTTGGCATATTCTCGATCTGCATCAGAGATCGCCAATTGCCAAGAAAGCATTTCTGCCAGTGGAACACCAAGATAATCCGCAAAAGCCATGAAACCATCTAGCACATGAGGCGTTTCAGGATCTTGAACTCGACGGTTTACAAACAACCACTGCCCTTCTCGAGAACGTTTTTTGCCAAACCCAATTTTATATTTCGCTTGAATACCAAGAGAGATAATCGAAGCGCGAAATGCCGTCTGCATATTCAAAAGCGCATCAAATTGATTGTTTTTCAAAAACATCCATAAATTCCACACGCCTTTCCAACCGCTCTTTTTATCGTAAGGAACAAGTTCCACGCCTTCAATGCCCGAAAGCAAGCCCATTTCTGTTTTCCCCACAATCCACGTTAATTTCGTTTGCGGCCAATGACGTTGAATATGCTGCACCACAGCAAGTGCATGGCAAACATCACCCACCGCAGACAAACGCAAAATACAAAGTGATTTAGGGGGAGAGGTAAAAAGTGGAGAATGGGACATTTGAGTTCCTCGCGCATTTAATTTCCGTCTATTTTAAAGTAGAATGAGGGCATTTTCTATTATTCGGTTCAACTAAAATGCTTGAATTCCAACAAGATAATCAATTCTTTCTTTTTAATCTCATGGAAAAACCAACTGAACCCGCTTCATTTTTTGAATCGGCTTTTTGGGCAAAACAACAACGTATTACCGGTTCAGCCAAAGGACGTGGCACAACCTACTTCCTCAATACAAAAGATCTGTTTGGTGTAAACACTGCCCTTCGTCATTATTATCGTGGTGGTTTATGGGGTAAATTCAATAAAGATCGCTATCGTTTTCAATCATTGGCTGAAACACGCAGCGTGGCAGAATTTCAGCTTTTAAATCAACTCCATCAATCAGGTGTAGCCGTACCCAAACCGATTTTTCCATGTTTAAATCCACCCCAACAATCCGGTTTTAGCCGTACCCAAACCGATTGCTGCGCGAGTCAAAAAAGGCAAATTAGGTATTTGTTACCAAGCAGATATCTTGATTGAAAAGATCGAAAATGCCCAAGATCTGACCGCACTTTTACAAACCCGACAATTGCCTAATGATGTCTGGCAAGCTATCGGTAAATTAATTCGTCAGCTGCATAATTTGCAAATTTGCCATACGGATCTCAACGCTCATAATATTCTCGTGCAACAACTCGAAAATGAACAAAAATGTTGGCTCATTGATTTTGATAAGTGCGGTCAAAAATCAGGAGATTCTTGGAAACAAGGCAACTTGGAAAGATTACACCGCTCTTTTATCAAAGAAGTCGGCAGAATGAATATTCAATTCAATGAAGAAAATTGGGCTGAATTATTGAAAGGTTATAACGCCCCAAACGCCTAAGAACGGATAATAAAAAAGACCGCCTAATGCGATCTCTGTGAATGATCCCCGCTGCCGGACTACCGGACTTGAAGTAACATTTCGATTTTAATCAAAATAGATAATGCTGATAATCTCTACCACTTTTAATACTTAATTAAATATTTCATCAATCTCTTCTTTTGAGAAGACAAATGTTCCAACTGGTTCATTTGGAGAGGCATTATCCAATTTATTTAGCACGATAGATGTCCCATCTTTTGACATACTTTTTATCCACTTTAACAAGTGAGAATATGAAAAATCCATTGTTTGCTTAGAATAATTAGTTTTAGCCTGATAATACATCAACCAAAATGCTCTTTTTTCTAATAGTGACACTATTCCTAAATAGCACTTACTTAACAAATCCGAATCAAGATCTTTATTAAGCATACCTGCAGCAATAAATTCATAATAATTAAGAAGGTAAACCATACTATCTAGTGATGCAATAACATTATCGAACTTCTTAAATAACTCTTCATTATTGGCATTTCTATTTTTTTGCACTGAACATCTTCCGTCTTTATCTAAATAATATCTAACAACTTCTTCATTTACAATATAATCAAAGCCAAGATTAGTTCTACAGTCTATAACCTTATTAGAAAATATTTCGCTATTCCTTTGATTCATAACAACATTCAATGTGTGACTACGTCTCATGGTAGTTCTAGATATAATATCTTGAACCCACCACCCTGAAGCTACTAAAATTGATGAAAATACAATAGATATGATAGTTTGGTAATCTTTAATAGCGTCACTTGCATAGATAAAATACATAAAAACAGATAAAGAAATCAACAAGATAAACAAGAAACGTAGTCCTGTTTTTGTTTCAGGATGCTTTACAGTTATCCTATGATATGAAAATAGAAGAAAAATAGATACCATCATCATATACAAAAAGAAATTTCTAGATGGAATTAAGGTTGAAATCCCGCTCCAAGTTTCTAATAAATATTCACTTATACTTTGTACAGCTAATACTAAAATCATGCCTAAAATACAATAACAAATATTGACAAGATTAATATTCTTCATTCTGACCTCTTACTTTAAAAAAATAGGGTCACAGCTGTGACCCTACTTGGCTATAATTCAATATATTTATTCCAATGCGCCATGCTCTAATGCGCCATGCTCTAATGCGCCATGCTCTAATGCGCCATGCTCTAATACTTTAAACACCTTAGACATATTTACTCCTCCTATTAAGTTAAATATATAAGGAAATAAAACTAGCCAATACAATTTTTTCGCTATTCTATACGCTATGATAAAAATAGTCTATAAATTTTTAACTTGACAACTCAAGCGATACGAAATGAACTACGAAGCCGTCTAGATAACGCTTTCAAGACGATTACTCTTAATAATTTTCTAATTTATACTCAAGTTTTTAAAAGTAAGAGCAATTTATCATAATCGCTATATCACTTTTTGTTCTTCTTCAAGCCACAACTTGAATTGTTCTTTAAGTGATAAAGCATTATCCGTTTTGTTTGCTCTTTTTATAGTAAGCCTTCAGCTGATAAATAACATGGAAAACTTTAACAGTATATAGCTTTTTGTTAAAACCTTAGCTCTACAGAAATTTACTACATCTAAAGTGCACTGCCAAATGTACTACTAAAAAACATTTCTGTAAACGTAAAAAGTGATAAGAGAACGAAAGAACAGAAAAGAAAAATATGATAAACACTAGAGCTTATAATAGTTAATAAAAGAATACGATAGAAAAATAAGAAGAGATAATTTGAATTGGTCCCCCCTACCGGACTTGAACCAGTGACCAAGCGATTATGAGTCGCCTGCTCTAACCGACTGAGCTAAGGGGGGAAAGTGCGGATGATTATAGAGAAATAATCCTTTGAAGTCTATATACAAAAGGATGGTCGTTGGAAAATTGACCATCCTTTTTTTAGATTCATTATTGCAATAGCGAAATATCTGCTACTTGTAAGAACAAGCCTTGTAACGTGTTTAAAATCGCTAAGCGGTTTTGGCGTAATGCCGGATCTTCAGCATTTACCATTACGTTATCAAAGAAGCTATCTACCGGTGCACGTAAGTTCGCTAATTTATCTAATACTGCCGTGTAATCGCCTTTTGCAATAAGTGGTTGTACTTCAGTGCGTAATGCAAGTACCGCTTCAGCAAGGGCTTTTTCTGCTGGCTCTACACAAGCGGTCAAATTAATCTCGCCAATTGCAGCATCCGCTTTCGCTAAGATATTGCTTACACGTTTATTTGCTGCCGCTAAAGCTTCCGCTGAATCTAAAGTACGGAAGTGTGAAACCGCACGCACGCGCGCATCAAAATCAGCAGGACGAGTTGGACGACGAGCCAATACGGCTTGAATCACATCCACCGCAATGCCTTCATCTTGATACCAAGCACGGAAACGACCGAGCATGAAGTCCACTACATCAGCAACCACGTTTTTATTCGTGAGTTTATCACCGAAAAGTGCGGCTGATTTTTTCACTAAATCTTCTAAATCAAGTGGTAAGTTTTTCTCTACGATAATACGTAATGCGCCTAATGCCGCACGACGCAATGCAAATGGGTCTGCGCTGCCTTTTGGTGCTTGGCCGATGCCGAAGATCCCCGTTAAGGTATCAAATTTATCCGCTAAAGCGACCGCACTTGCCACTAAGGATTTCGGTAATTCATCTCCCGCAAAGCGTGGCATATATTGTTCGTTTAATGCGACTGCCACTTCTTCGTCTTCACCATCATGACGAGCATAGTGCATACCCATTACGCCTTGCGTATCAGTAAATTCAAACACCATGTTGGTCATCAAGTCACATTTTGAAAGTAAACCGGCACGTTTTGCTTTCACTTCGTCTGCACCGATTTGTTTTGCAATTTCGCCTGCAAGTTGTTCAATACGGTCAGTTTTATCTTTCAATGTACCGAGTTGTTGTTGAAACAACACAGTTTCTAAACGTGGTAAACGATCAACCAGTTTTTGTTTTAAGTCGGTTTTGAAGAAGAATTCCGCATCGGTTAAACGTGGGCGAACCACTTTTTCATTCCCTTCGATAATCGCGGTTGGATCTTCTGGGTTGATGTTTGATACAAAAATAAAGTGCGGTAATAATTTGCCGTCTTTGTCATAAATCGGGAAATATTTTTGGTCGCCTTTCATGGTGTAAACCAAAGCTTCCGCAGGCACCGCTAAGAAACGTTCTTCAAATTTTGCCGCTAAAACGTTTGGATATTCCACCAATGAGGTCACTTCTTCAAGCAAGCTTTCTTCAATATCAGCCACGCCGCCAAGCGCGGTCGCTTTTGCTTGAGATTTTGCAAGAATTTCTGCTTTACGCTCGTTGAAATCTGCGACTACAGAACCTTTTTCACGCAATAATTGCGGATATTGGTCTGCATGTTGAATTTCAAATTCTTTCTCACCCAAGAAACGGTGACCGCGAATAGTGCGAGCGCTTGCTACACCTAAAATTTCACCTTCGATTAACTCATCACCTAACAGCATGGTCACAGTATGAACCGGACGGATAAATTGCACGGTTTTATCTGCCCAACGCATTGGTTTTGGAATTGGCAATTTCGCCAACGCATTAGCCACAATGTCGTTAAGCAAGTTTTTGGTCGGTTGACCTTCAATTTTCGCACGGTGAACTAACCATTCACCTTTATCAGTTGCAATGCGCTCTGCTTGATCAACGGTAATACCACAACCGCGCGCCCAGCCTTCTGCTGCTTTAGTTGGTTTACCTTCCGCATCAAAAGCAGCTGACACTGCCGGACCACGTTTTTCAATTTCTTTGCTTGGTTGTTGTGTCGCTAAGTTCAACACTTTCACCGCCAAACGACGCGGCGCCGCGAACCATTCGATTTTGTCGAATGATAAGCCAGCTTGATTCAATTCCGCCTCAACGTTACCCGCAAAAGAGGTCGCTAATGTTTTGAGAGCTTTTGGTGGCAGCTCTTCTGTGCCGATTTCTACTAGGAAGTTTTTGGTTGTCATTTTGTTTCTCTTATTTAAAAATTCTGTAGGTTTAAATTCTTATTTTCTTCGTTATCACTTCTGCCAAATCTCCCCTACCCCTCTTTGCTAAAGAGGGGATTGGATCTTTGGAGAGTTAAATATTTATGTTCTACTTTAACGTTTTTTGAAAGCAGATAATTTAATCTCTATTGAAATTAAAATGTAAATGAGCCAGTTACTATCAATTTACTCAAGAAATCCCCCTCTTTAGCAAAGAGGGGTAGGGAGATTTGGCACCAGTTAATCCAACCTCATACTCAATCAGCCGTTACATTCTCTAAAAACAAATAAATCTGCTCCACTACCGCTTCAATTTTACGCATGACTTCATCATTGTTAAATCGCATCACCGTAAAACCAAGTGAATTTAATTCTGCATCTCGCAATGCGTCTTTTTCCTGATAATCAGGTTCATAATGCTGACTACCGTCTAATTCAATAATCAGCTTTGCTTTCGCACAATAAAAATCAACGATATAACTTAAAAGTGGCTTTTGTCGATTAAATCGAAATCCTAATAATTGATCTCGATTGATGCGTTGCCATAATTTTCTTTCCGCATCCGTTTGATCCACTCGCAATTTCTGCGAATTCTCTTTTAAGTATTTTTCATAGGCTTGCATGAACGCTATTTCTTACCGTTCTTAATACTCTCACTCAACACCTGTTGAAAACGCTCGTAATCACAAAAGCCATTTTCATCTTTTTCACAGCCTTTGAGCGTTAATGCAGTTTGGTTTGGTGGTGTTGCTAAACTTAATGGCGTGATGTTAATCAGCTGTTCAGTAGTTTGATACACATAATCCAACTTAAATTTGAGCTTACCACTTGGTTTGTGCTTCCACACTTCAAATAGCAACTTGCCACCGATTGGGATATTTTCCAATGAATCATTCAACTCATAAGGCTCAACACCTAGTGCGGCAAGCAGTGCAACGATATTCGAATCGTGTCCAACTAATAAGCTAATTTTATTTTTGCTATTTAACTGTTGCTGGATAAATGCTAACAACGGATATGAGGCATTTTGTGCCAACAGTTCGTTATTTTTAAATAACGTGCGGTAATATTCGTTTTTAATTTCGTTAATTGCACGCCATTTTTCTTGACTATCCACGCGGCCGTTTGCGATTTCTGAATCAGGCTTGCCGACATAATGCGCGAGCAATAACGCACTAACAATTTTCTTCCCGGTGCTGATAGAACCAGTAATCTTGACCGACTTGCCGTCTTTAATACTATATTCACCGACTTTTCCACCTAAATCACACTCGCCTTTTTGCAAGCAGTTTGGTGAGTTTTTGTAATCGATAATTTCACTCAATAGCGCATAATTTGGCGCTAATTTTTTCTGTAAAGCGGTTAAATCTACATTATTTTTTGCTGATTCGATTAAGGCTTTACTTGGGTTGTGGACTTTTGTCGTAAAAATTGGATCTTTTTCTGAGCCAATTTCACCACGATGTTGTAATTGCACATTACATCCAGCAAAAGCACCTGCCACAATCGCTTGCCCCGTTGCAACTGTGCGTTGTACCGCATTCGCATAAGCGAAAATACCTTCACCCGATGCACAACGATCTGTTGTTAATAAGCCTTTATCCGCAAGCCATTGCCCTAAATATTGGCCGAAATAGGTTTCTAATACCGTCCCTTTTGCAGTGAGATAGCCAGATGGTACATTCCATTTTGCCCATTCATAAGGGGAATATTTCGCCATTTCTTGCGGATCTTTTTCCACTGGTGAACGCAATCCGTGTCGGCTGAAAATCAATACTTTCTCTAATTCATAATCAGAACTTGAGGAAGTTTGACCATTTTCTGTTGCAAACGCACTACTTGCTAAAGCTGAGCCAAGCAAAAGTGCGGTGAATTTTAGGGTTATTTTTTTCATATTCGAGACCTAATCATTTAATGCTGAAATTGAGCTATAAAAATTCAAGGCATATTTGGTGCCGTAAACTAACACCATAAATACTGCAACAATATTGACTACCGCAAAAAAGATTAGTTGTTTACTGTTGCTCTCCACCCAGAGCATTTTAAATAATGCGAGCGTACCAATATTTTCATCAAGTTCGCTCTCTCCGCCTAGTGTTCTTAAGGTTTTCAGCATCTCGCGTACGAAAGAGACAGTATTTATTGCCATGACGCTGAGTGCAATAAATCCTGAAGCCAAACTTAAAAACAGCACTAACACATTACTCCACGCCCAATGTGTCCAATTCAGCTCAGAATACATAAATAACGCGAGTGATAAAAACAACACAGCGGGTGTTAAATTTCGCAAAAACATTAAATAGTCATCACCAATACTAAATAAAAATTGCAAAAAACTGACTTTCTTCATTACTTACGAATTTTCCAACTTTTCTTGGTTTTCATTAAACGCACTTTGCCGTCTTTGGAGACATAGCCGCCTTTTACCACATCTAAAATCGTGTTTTCTGGCAAATCAGAAGCAAACACCTCAACCTGTTGCTTATCTTCCGAAATAATACCGTAAACCGCTTGAGTTTTATTGGCGGGATCATCTAACTTAATATCCGCCACATCAAACACTTGTACACAGGCTTTTTTCAAATAAGAATAAGATTGGCCCGCACTGGGTAAGCAACCGTGAGCATCGGTTTCCCCGCCCACAGTTGGTATTTCAGCTTGCGGTTGTGCATTGCTGCAAGCGGTCAAAATCATCGCTGAAGTTGCAAAGGCTAAGGTTTTTTTCATCATTTTAGAAAATCTCTTTTAATTTGGATTCATCTAAAATAACGCGATCATCATCCAACAATAATGCCGGAAAGCCTGCATAGCCTTGTGCTTTGGCATTATCAAATGCGGCGTGACGATCACGCAAGCGTAACCATTGTTTCAAATTTGGAATGGAAGATAATACTTCCACCGCCTCATAATCCACGCCTAAGCGTTTTAACTCTGCCACAAATGGCGCAGTATCCGGGCAATCTGCCGCATAATAAAGAATAGGTTTCATTATTCACCTTCTTGTTCGGCTGCCGCGGTTGGGTTCAATTTCGGTTCGCCAATTTTGCTTAAGCGGTTACGATCACGATGTTCAAATGGCGCATCATAATTTGGAATAATCAAGGTTGTGGTTTGATCATATGACCAAGTACCATCATCATGGAACTTCACCGTCATTTCAAAACTTTCCGTGGTAAATGAACGCTCTAAGAACGGATTCGAAATGATGCCGTTTGTTAGTGAACCTCGTACCGCTTTTACGGTGAATTCTTTCGCATCAGCCGGTGCATTACCGACAGCAATAAACGTTTGGCCACGTGGAATGCTACCTGTTAATAAAATATTGCCTGTTTCAGGCTCCCATAACCAATAGCCCACTTGATCGTGGAACGTCTCCACTTCGCCTGGTTGTACAATATGGGTGTGATAGCGTAATCCATAATAGAGTTGCGGACCATTGGTTTGCGCATCGGTTGGATGGGCTTCGTAACGTTCGATATAAGGATCTTTTTCTGCCCCTTCTGCTTTCGGGTTGATATCCACACCGCGTTTACCTTCCCAAACACCCGCTAATTTTGCCAATGGGCCTAAATTCGCAAGCGTATTTGGATCAGTTTCTGCTTCCGTGTAGATATCATCTGGGTATTGAAAATCTTTCATCATTTTCTCCTTATATCGTTGTGTTAATGCTTAAAGTGCGGTTGTTTTTTGCTTTATTTTTTACAACCAGGGAAACCTAAGGCTTCACGGCTTGCATAATAGGCTTCCGCCACGCCTTTGGTTAATGCACGAATGCGTAAAATATAGCGTTGACGTTCTGTGACCGAAATCGCTTTGCGTGCATCTAACAAGTTGAAGCTGTGTGCCGCTTTTAAGATACGCTCGTAAGCCGGTAATGGTAACGGACGTTCTAATTCTAATAAGCTTTTCGCTTCTTTTTCGTATTGATCGAAGCAGTAGAATAAGAAATCGGTATCGGCGTATTCAAAGTTGTAAGTTGATTGCTCGACTTCGTTTTGATGGAACACATCACCGTAAGTGGTTTTGCCAAGCGGGCCGTCAGACCAAACTAAGTCATACACAGAATCTACGCCTTGAATGTACATCGCTAAACGCTCTAAACCGTAGGTCACTTCACCTGTTACTGGTTTACATTCTAAGCCGCCCACTTGTTGGAAATAGGTAAATTGGGTCACTTCCATACCGTTTAACCACACTTCCCAGCCTAAACCCCAAGCCCCTAAGGTTGGGTTTTCCCAGTTATCTTCCACGAAACGGATGTCGTTTTGTGTTGGATCGAAACCAAGCATTTCAAGTGAACCTAAATAGAGTTCTTGAATATTATCTGGAGACGGTTTAATCACCACTTGGAATTGATAGTAATGTTGTAAACGGTTCGGGTTTTCGCCATAGCGACCATCGGTCGGACGACGTGAAGGTTGCACATAAGCAAATGCCATCGGCTCTGGGCCTAATGCACGTAATGCAGTCATGGGATGAGAAGTCCCTGCGCCCACTTCCATATCAAAAGGTTGTACAACGGTACAGCCTTGATTTGCCCAATATTCTTGCAAGGCTAAAATCATGCCTTGGAATGTTTTTACGTTGAATTTTGTACTCATAATTTTTTAATAACAATGTGATGAAAAATACAGGCATTATACTTGAAACTATAAGGCGGATAAAGGCGAAAAAGTGCGGTCAGAAAAATCCTTAAATTTTTTATTTCTCTTAAATTTCATTCATTTTCATGATGAGTTATTTTCATCATGATAGGTTTGCTTGCCAAGCCTCAAATGTGTAAACTGCTGGCGCTTTTATACAGACTTTTATCCTAGGGATTTTAAAATGAAAAAAAATGTGATTACTTCAGCGATTTTATTAGCGATTCCAGCATTAGCTGCGGCTGAAGACGTGGCAAAATTAGATGTGATTAACGTCTATTCTGCATCAGCTACCCCAACGAGCCTTCATCAAACCGCCTCATCTGTTACTGTTTTAACTGAAAAAGATTTTGCACAACGTGGTGCGACTTATGTCAGCGACGTATTGAAAACCGTACCAAGTTTAGCTGTTAGCACTTCAGGCGGGCGTGGCACATTAACTAATGTATTCTTACGTGGTGCAGATGCAAACCACACTGCAGTGATTATTGATGGCGTGAAAGTGAACCCTGTTTCTGGTTATGGCTTTGATTTCGGTGGCTTAGCATTAAGCAACATTGACCGCATCGAAGTATTACGCGGTGAGCAATCTGCTCTTTGGGGAAGTGATGCCATGGGCGGTGTGATTTATATCACTACGAAAAAAGGCTTAGAAAAAGGCAAAACCTTCAACATCGATTACGATTTTGGCACTGGCTCGAATCGTACGGTAGATGGTTCATTAACCCTTTCAGGCTCAAACAACAATTTCTATTATGCTTTACATGGTGACAGCCACCACACTAAAGGCATTTCAGCACTCAGCAAAAACCGCTTTAACTACACCGCGCAAGATGGCACAGCGGTAAGTACCGGTGGCTCAAGCGAACGCGATAAATTCCATCGTGATAATGCTTCTCTTCGTTTCGGCTATGACGATAACCAAAAAGGTTTCGATTTCTTAACCTCTCACAGCAGCCAAACTGCTAACTTTGATAACAGCGCAACAGATGAAAAAGGCCACTACACTCGCACACGTGATACCTTATTCAAATTAAGCGGTTTCTTGGGTAACGATGATGAATTACTTAAACACAAAGTTGGGGTAAGCCATCTCAAAACTGACAGCAATACCATTGGCTACACATCGGCTTACGATGCGAAAAAACTCAATGCGAACTATCAATTAGATGTCAATTTCGATCGTGAAGGCACACTCACACAAGGTTTAAGTTTCTTAACTGACTATCAAAAAACAGATTTCAACTCGTCTTATTTCAATAATGCAGGTAATAAAAAACTTGTTGAGAAAAGCTTAGCGGCAGAATATCGCTTATTGCACGATGCAGATCATAGCTTAAATATTAGTGGTCGTTACACTGACAGCTCTGAATACGAAAACTCATGGACAGGCCGTATTGCAGGCGCTTACCGTTTACACAATAACGTGAAAGCACACGCAAGTTTAGGTTCGGCGATTCAAAACCCGACGATCACTGAATATTACGGTTACAATGCGCGCTATATCGGCAACCCTAATTTACAACCAGAGAAAAGTTTAGGCGGCGATGTAGGTTTCTTATTTGAAACCAATGACAACCGTCACAGCTTTGATGTGACTTATTTCGCTCGCAACGTGAAAAATGCGATTAGCAGCGAAGTAATCAACTTTACTACTTATGCAAGCCGTGCCGTAAACCTTGAAGGCAAGAGCAAAGTGAAAGGCGTTGAAGTGGCATATAACGGTAAAATCACCGATGCATTAACCGCTTATGCAAACTACACCTACACGCAAACCCGAGACAGCAAAGGCGCTGAATTAGCACGTCGTCCAAAACATTTGGCGAATGCAGGCTTAGCATACCAAATCACTGAAAAATTGGGTTCGGATGTAAATGTATCTTACACAGGCAAACGCATGGATACCTACTATTCACCGACCTACAGCACGCATAAAGTGAAATTGCCATCTTACACCTTGGCAAACTTAGGCGTGAACTATAAAGTGGCGGATAGCTTGACGATTTATGCAAATCTTAACAACGTATTCAATAAAAAATATGAAAACGTACTGGGCTATGGCCAAGAAGGTCGTAATGTTTACGTTGGGTTGAAAGGCTCGTTCTAATTATTACTCACTAACAAGGGCGTGCTAAGCACGCCTTTTTACATTCTTAATGGCGTAGCGTATCATTATCTATATGCAAAAAACTCGCTTAATTTTAACCGCACTTTTCCTTCCGTTTACCGCTCAGGCTTCGGAACAATTCGTCTCGCTTACGCTTTGCAGTGACAGACTGCTT
>OBYS01000773.1_pt1 | contig 15020 bp, 13 predicted proteins | sample 1476791 | NCBI WGS metagenome assembly OBYS01 (sample SAMEA2580205, study PRJEB22360) | human gut metagenome | biome: human gut; feature: human-associated habitat; material: faeces | place: Denmark | collected 2008/2010
ACGGAAACGACCGGCTTGACAGTCGGCTTCCGACGCAGGGCATCGACTAAGACCCTCGCTGCGGTTGGGCTCATCGGACTTCCGTGTGCACGCAGAATGCGAATGTAGTTCCCGACATCGTGAAGGTCGGAGTCCTGCTTCGTGATATAGCCGACGGCACCGTTTTCAATGGCAGTGGCGATGTCGGCAGCTGAGTTTTTGGAAGTGACGGCAACGATACTTTGAACCGCGAGATCTTCAGAGGCACGGCGGATAAAATCCAAGCCGTCCCCGTCCGGAAGATTGAGTTCCGTGAACAGGATGTCGCAGTTTGTTTGAGCAAGCAGTGCTGTTGCAGAGGCAATGCTTGAACAAATGCCAATCAGTTTAATGTCAGGATCATGAATAAGACGCTGACGATAGACTCGCTGTGTGTCAAGATCCGGCTCCACAACGAGAACGGTTGTCTCCCCAGTGTTCAAAATTACCCTCCCGCCGGCAACTTAATCGTAATCGGCTTGTGTTATTTGCTGCTGTAATGTGTAATCGAATCCGCTGTTTCTATCGAAACAGGGTTTTTCGCAGCTTCTACCTTATTGTAATTATTCTACGGAAAAATAACCATAAGTAATTACTTTATTGATGTTACCCCTTGCAATAACTACGGGATTATTTGTCATTTTTTTTGAAGTCGATATTCTCTTCCCGCTCAATTGCCTTGTCTTCCACCAGTTTCTCAGCGGGGTCGCGCATGTTTCTAACGGAATAACCGATTTTTGCACCGCCTCCGACCATTAAGGCGCCGGTTGCCCAAAAAGCCGAGGCCGCCCCGATCACCGAACCGCCGAAACCGAAGAGCAGGGGCAAAATCGCATGGCTTGCGTTCATCAGCATGGTTCGGATTCCGATGGCTTCACCGACACGTCCGTCAGGCGTTACCTGATGGAGCAGTGAAAGAACGTTCGGCTGAGAAGCTCCTAGAGACGCGCCGAGCCATCCGCAAAGTAGGAAGAGAAGCGTGAGCGATGTCGTAAAAGGAAAAACAATATAAGTCAGACCGGCCGAGATCATTACGAAAATAATGATGGACCATTCCTTGAAAATCTGAGAAAGGATCGGCATGAAAACTCGAACAGCGAACGTACAGATGGAGAAGGTACTCAAGAGCCAGCCGATGGCTACGGCGTCTAATCCGATCTCGGTACCATAAACCGGAATCATGAAGGCCTGTAAATCCCAGGCCATGGAAACGAAGGCAGACGCGAGCAGAACGTTTCTGACTTTCTCATCTTTGAATAATTCAAAGGCACTGTGATGCCGATTATCTTTAGCCTGAGATTTGTTAAAGGCCGAGGGGAGGGCCCGCGCCTGGAACAGAAAGATTCCGCCGCCGAGGAGTGCAAAGGTTAGCGCGCCGCCGAACGCCCAATAGTAACTTCCGTGATCGATCAGATAGCCGGCGACAACTGGTCCGGTTGACCCCGAAATTGAAAAGGCAATGGATTGATAGGTAAAAGCGGTTGCCCGATTTTTATTGTTTGAGAGATGTCCGATTAAGCCCTGGCCGCTGATGAGCGTAAAGACAAATCCTGTGCCCGCAAGTAAAGACGTCACGATGATCGGCCAAAAACCGAACTTCTCATATGGGAAAAGAATCGGCATCAGACATGCCGCCGAGATCATCAGGAAAGAGACTGTGATCGGAATGCGAACTCCGATCTTATCGATGAATTTTCCGACATGAATTGAAATCAGCGCCGGAATCGCTGCATAAGTACTCAAAATCACACCGACCATCCACGCAGGCTGCCCGTAATTCAAGGCATAAAGGGTAGAAATCACGCGCGAAGAAGTAAACCCGCAGTGCAGGAGGGCCATGAAGGCAACGATTTTGAGGATTTTTGTCATTTTTACAATAAGAAAAGGCGCCCCAAAGGACGCCCTTGATTATGTGTGGTTTGTTTTAAACGTCCGTCGGCGTTAGTTTGCCTGAATTACCAACAGAGGTGTGTCGCTGATCGCGGCAATACGCGTAGCGGTCGAACCGAGGACGGCGGCTTTGAATGCTCCGTAACCGCGGGTGCCCATGACGATAAGGTCTAAGCCTTCATTCTTAGCGAAAGCTGCGATTTCGTCGCCGGGGTTGCCGACTAAGCAGATTTCTTCTGTCTTAAAGCCTTTATCTTGGAAAGCCTTACGGCTCGGGCCGACGGCTTCATCAAAAGATTCCTGCTGCATGGCACGAACTTCGGATTCATTCATTGTCGGGAGCGCCATACCGGCCATATCCGGCATAACGACACCGGCGTAGTCACTGACAACGTTCATCAGATAGAACGTCGGATGGTCACCGAAGATATCGTGGTTCTTAAGAATGTGTTCGACAGCGGCTTCACCATACTTGGAGCCGTCGATCGCAACGCCGACTTTCAGAGAGTCATTAGTGGGCGCCGGTTTGTTGCGCAGAATCAGGACGGGTTTGTCGCAGAGCGCTAAAACGGAATTGGTAACCGAACCAAGCAGGAGGCCCTTCAAGGCAGAGCGGCCGTGGGAGCCCATGATGATCAGGTCGGCGCCGGATTCTTCGGCAACCTTTGCGATTGTCGGGGCGGCTTCGCCGACTGCATAGCGAGCCGTTGCTTTGACGCCGGCAGCTTTCAATGCCTCAATGGCAGGCTCGAGAATGACGTTAGCTTCCTCGTCGTAATAACCGCTCAGGGATCCATTGCCGATTAATTTGGAGGCTCTTGCGGGGACGGGGACCTGAACGCTCAACAGTTCGATTTCAGGGTTGTGCCCTAAGAGCGTTGCGCGTGAAGTGACAAATTCAATTGAGTGTTTACTGAACTCGCTTCCGTCGATGGGAACTAAAATCTTCATTTAACCTCCGATAATCATTGTTAGTAAGCTTGTTTTTCTTTCACGAGCTTTGTTGACATTATGAATTATCCCATCTGTAATTAAAAGAGTTTCGAAGAAACATCGGAGCACAAAGTTTCTTTCGAGGATAGTGTCTGACTAAAAGAAGTTGAAAATGGCTGAAGAGAACAAATATCCGCTCGACTATGAAAGACGCTTCGGCGGCGTTGCGAAGCTTTATACCAAGGACGGTGCCGAACGCTTAAAAAATGCCCATGTCTGCGTAGTCGGTCTCGGAGGCGTCGGCTCTTGGGCGGCCGAAGCTTTAGCGCGCACAGCTGTCGGCCGCATCACGCTGGTGGACTTAGATAACGTTGCAGAGAGCAATACGAACCGCCAACTGCAGGCGATGACCGGGGTTTACGGGAAGCCGAAAGTCGATGCGACGGCAGAAAGGATCCGCGCAATTAATCCGCTCTGTGACTGCAGGAAGATTGAAGATTTCATCGAAGTAGAAACCGCGGAATCGTTTCTGCCGGAAGATGCCATTATTCTTGACTGCATCGACAACGTTAAAGTTAAAGCAGCCATGGCGGCCGTGTGTGAAAAGAGAAAGCAGTTTATGGTTGCGTGCGGTGCGGCCGGAGGCAAGACGAGCGCCATGAACATTATTCACGAAGATTTGGCGCGAACAACCGGAGATCCTCTTTTGTCCCGAATGCGGTACGACCTTCGCAAAAAATACGGGTTCCCTAAATTAAAAGCAGGAAAGAGAGTTGAGAAGTTCGGCATTCCTTGTGTTTACACCGCAGACCCCGTTAAACGCCCGGAGGGAGTGTGTGATGTCGGCACCGGTCTGTCGTGTGCAGGTTACGGGTCTTCCGTCGTGGTGACAGCGGCTTTGGGGCTGGCAGCCGCGTCTGTTGCGATCAACCACATTACGGGAACCGACTCTAAATAAAACTTAACGGAATGTAACAAATCCTATTACACTTATGGCAAATAAAATTCTTAAAAGGACGGTCAGCTATGTATAACCGTATTTTGGTTCCGACAGACGGATCCGAACTCTCTGATAAAGCGCTGGAAGCCGCGGCCGATTTTGCCAAGGCTCTGGGTTCCTCTATTGTCATCATTACCGTTATTGAGCCTTACAGCTATACCAATCTCTCTGAGTACAGACCTGAAAGTATTGATCAATACGATTCCAGAGTTAAAGAAATGGCTCAGGAACGACTGGAAATCGCTCGCGAACTGGTTGAGAAAAAAGACATTAATTGCGAAGTTGTGGCTTTCAAATCCTTCTCTCCGGCCGAAGCGATTATCGATGCCGCCAATGAATACAACTGCGATTTGATTTTCATGGCCTCTCACGGCAGACAGGGCTTTGCCGCGGTGCTTTTAGGCAGTGAAACTCAGAAAGTTCTGACTCATTCCAAGATCCCCGTTATGGTTTACAGATGATTACGGGAAAGAGGCTCTGTTTGAGCCTCTTTGCAAATCCGGAGTCAAATCTCGAGTCAAAATACACAGAACAGAATTTGAGGAGTAATAGATAAATGACTGAAGAAGTTAAGACTGAAGCCGAAAAGGGCCAGGAGCAGATGGACGCGGCCAACCTTTTCCGCGAAGAAATTTACACCGACAGAAAGATCGGTGTGATTCGCTGCCTGGTGCCCGTAACAGCTGAAGGCAAAGTGGACGAAAGCCGTAAGGTTATTTATACCGGCGAAGCCCAAATCATGACTCAGATGGGCGCTCTTCCGATCTCCTTTGATATCGAGGCCGATAACCTCGCAGACGCCTTGAGCGCTTACCGCGAAGCCGCCAAGGCCGGCGTCGAAAAGACCATGAAAGAGCTGCAGGAACTGCGCCGCGCAGCTGCAAGCAAGATTGTAGTTCCGGGTCAGCCCGGCTTTACGCCTCCGGAAGGTGCCGGCGGCAGCGGCTTAGTTATGCCGTAATTTGGTCATGATGTTTAAGACTGCCGGGACTCCCGGCAGTTTTCATCTGGAAAGAAGCTAATGAAAATTCAAAAACTTCTGGAAGCGCTCAACGAACTGTTGGAGCCGGAAAAATTTCGAGACTACTGTCCCAACGGCCTGCAGGTTCAGGGCAAAAAAGAGGTCAAGAACATCGTGTGCGGCGTTTCGGCCTCAGAGGCTCTCATCAATGAGGCTGTGAAGAGGGATGCGGACACAATTATTGTTCACCACGGCTATTTTTGGAAAAACGAAAATCCGAGGATTATCGGCATTAAAAGAACGCGAATTAAGAAGCTGTTAGAGCACGACATTAATCTCATTGCCTATCACTTACCTCTTGATGCGAATGAGAAAGTAGGTAATAACCACGAGCTCGGACGCTTGCTGAAATTAAAAGATGTAACACCCCTTCCGGACGAACCCCTTGTCTTGCAGGGAGAGTTTGACCCACCTGTAACAATTGAAAAACTCACTGACAAACTAACCGAGGTACTCTGGAGGGTACCCTATGTTGTGCCCGTAGACTCTCCCCCTTCTATACGAAGAGTTGCTTTTTGCAGTGGTGCGGCACAAGACTATCTCGAAAAAGCGGCAGACGCAGGCGCTCAGGCCTACCTGAGCGGCGAGATTAGTGAACGCACGGTTCTAGAAGCAAGGGAATTAGGAGTTCCGTATTTCGCGGTCGGCCATCACGCAAGTGAGACATTAGGGATTCGAGCACTATCGCAATGGTTAGCTACTCGTTTTCCACAATTAAATGTCAGCTTTGTGAACATCGACAACCCGATATAGATTGAACGCGGGGCTGACTATATACGGAGCAGCTACATGCCGCGAAAAAATATTTCGGACATGCTGCATCGGTCTGTTGCCGGTGCAGTTCTTTTATCTATTTGCCATTTTGCTGCCGCAGAGGCGGTTAATACTAAGCCCGATAAGTTTAACTTTTGGGAATCGGAAGACTTGACTTGGTGGTCAGAGGAAAGCACTGAGGAGGAGACCGAAAAATTTCTGTCCGCATTTTCACAGGGGACGCCCGTCCTCACAAATGTTGAATGGGATGTTGCAGAGCAACTGATCAACGATCTTCAGGAAGATCTTCCAAAGCTCAAGTACGGTTTTATCAATGAAGGGGTGGAGTCTGCTCTTCTAACATTTAGCTCTCACCATGTCTCAATTTCAAGTTCGGAACCAATTACGATAAATCGAGAACTAGATTTAAAAATATTGGATGTAAACCACGAGGGATCCGCTTCTCGTGTTCTAGGAATCCAGACAATACCTGACAGCCAGTTTCAAGTAAATTTTGAGAAGGCCGTTAATTTAGAAATTCAGAGATTGAACGGCACAGGATTCCTCGCAATAAGTGTGGCAGATGGCACGGAGCTCCACTTTTTGGACAAACTTACTGTCAAAGACTACAGCTCAGCCCCTGCGTTGCTGGTTCAAGTTGGGGAACATACACGGAACTCGGTCAGATCTCTCTTTCAATTGAGTGGCCCTTCTTCGTTCAAGACGCTCGGGACGGCTTTTAATCTCGAATCTTCCGCATGCTTGAAAGCCTCCTCTTCGCTTAATATAGAAGCTGGAAAAGTTTTCACAGGGAATGGAAAGGTCATAGCTGATGGGGCAGAAGTTTATTTAAAAGGGGATCTAGGCGACTTCGGAGGAATCTATCAGCAGATAGGCGGAACTCTTGAAATTGTTTCTGATACGCAGTTGAAACATGAGAGTTGGAATCTTGCAGATGTCCAATTTACTTCAGAGTCGAAAAATATTTTCACGGTGTCGGCCAAGGACTTTGTCTCTGACATGTCTGTGGGCGCGACGCTGTTATTCGGAGAGATTGCTGAAAAATGGTCCAAACCCTTCTCAAAAATTACTCTGACCGATGAAAAAGCTTCTCTTGAATACCTCAACAAAGCCTCCGACGCCTATAAGAAAGCCGAACTGATTTTTACCGGAGAAGTTTTTATCGACGAGAACAGCGGTTACATCCACAAAGTCACTCTTAACAATCACTATGGATTGTTGGATAAGCCGAATATGGCTCTGGCTTCTGTTCGCTTAGATCTGGAAGGAAGCGACAAGCTGACTGGCCAAACAATCCGCATTGGGTCTCTGACGTCTGGCAATACAAATCACTTAAAGCTCAACAACTCCGACATTGCCCTTTACGCTCCGGGTCCGGTTGCTGCAATTGATGAGAAGATCAAGATTGTCGGTTTAACCAATTCTTCGAGCTTAACGATTCACGGAATAACGGAAGAAAGCAGAGGAAAGACCGGAAAAGCGCACTTAACGGCTGCGGTTTACGTTGAGGATGGCAGCAAACTGAATTTTTCGGGTTCTGTTTTAACCTTCGAAAATGCCCTGATCGTTAACGAAGGTGAAACAAACTTCAAAGAGCTTTCCAATACAGAACTGCACGCTTCACTCTATCAAACGGCCGGTAAGTTAGATGTTGGTGCCGGGGCAGAAGTCCTGAGCGATAAATCTGTTGAAGTGACCGGCGGAGGGATGAATGTTGCCGGTGTCCTTACCTCTAACACGCTGGTCGTTCAGAATGCCGAAGCAAATGTGGCCGGTTCTCTGAAGACAGGTACGTTAACTCTTGGAACAAAAAATAAAGGTTTGTCTCAGACAACTCTCAGTCTCACAAAAGGGGGGCAGGCACAATTTGATCAGGCCGAAATTTTTGGTTCCAATATTTCTATTGGAGGTGCCCCTGACTCCGAACAGAAAGCTTCCTTATATCTTAAGAAATGGGAGGGAAGGGATAATCAGATCAAGGTCGCTAACGGAGGCGTGCTGATTCTAGGAGACGATGCATCAGGAGATGGAAACGGCTACGGAGTTCCTGAGACTTTGTCCATTCTGGAGCAATTTGGCAATCCTTCAAAGGCTGTTCTGGTCGTAAATGAAACCCAAGTTCTGGGTAATGGAAACATTATTCGTCTTGGCAATGCAGCTACAAGAGCAGGGGAAACTGGTGTCGTGTTTGGGGGAGGCAGTGCGCTGCTGATGCGCGGTCGAGCAGATGCTCCTGTATTTACTTCTGCCGCAGACGGTTCTCTCTCCTTCCAGCCGAATAGCTCGATCTTTGTGGTGGATCCATTCGGAAGCAATCAGCTGACGGATACGACTGTTTCGGAAATCAACGGAAGATCCGATGTGAACCTCGTGTCGCTTAACCCTAATCTCTCCCTGAAACTGGAAAATGTTGCAGGAGAAGGTTGGTTCATTAAGCACGGAGAAATCAATTCTCAAAACTTTGTCTATCCGGAGCTTCAGGGCTGGCTCTATGACAACCCGGAAGGTTTTACAGTCGACTCTTTGAATGCGGCCCAAAAATTCTTTGCTCGCGTGGACAACGAAGCTTACTTTAACCCTCAGCAGTCTCATAAACTGATTAAGGAAGCGACACAGCTCGGCTCTCTGTTAGGTACTCGATTAAATACGCTCCGTGTTCGCGGAGAAAGTATGAAGAAGACGCTTGGGGAACTTCATACCATCATGGAAAAGAAAGAACCGGGCATTTATATGTTTGGCGACGTTGGAGGCGGTTTATTTTTCTCAAATAACCTCGGAGGCTACCTCGGCTCTTCAAGGTACCGCGCAACCTCTGAAACCGTGCGCATAGGAGCCGCCGGGAAAAATGCGGCCGGTCTAAGCTGGTCTGTATCTCTTGACGGCGGTCATGTTTCCTCGAAGAGCAGACATACGGTCTTGGACGCGTCCGGAAAGCAAAATATTTTCGGCCTTTCTCTCTCCGTTGGTAAGAGATTCGAGAAAATCTCCGCTGCATTGAACGGCAGCGTCGGTCACTCCAAAGGGAAGATCACTTCTTCTTTGCCTGGCTCGATGCAGATGGACAAACTGAAGACGCGCGTCCCTGAGACGTTATTTAACGTCGGAGGAGATGTCGCTTATGCATTGACAGATGAGCTCTCGATCGCAGCCTCTCCCCAACTGTGGGTGTTTCCTAAAGCAACGGAGAAGACATCCATCGGCTCCCAGAATGCCTTTAGACTGAAGAATAAAGCTCAAGTGTTTGCAGAGGTGCCGTTGAGTCTGAGAGGAAGCTGGACGATTCCTTCTGCAGCGGATACAAAAATCCGCCTGAAGGGAGAACTGGGCGGATCGGTCAAAGTCGGGAAGTTGTCGAAGGAGTCTCGCTTGTTTGCGGTTGGAACTGAAGCGAAAGAAGATATATCTCAGAAGAACTTCCGCCGTTGGAACGGTTTCGGAACTATGGCGGTTTCTGTGAAACAAGGACGCTTCGAAGGCGGTCTGGCTGCCTCGGCAGCAACCGGTGACGGCAAGCTCGATGCAGCCTTGACGGCAAGAGCAAACTGGAACTTCTAAAACAAAAGGGAGGCCGCAGCCTCCCTTCCCTCTATAAAGAATTATTTCTTCTTGAGCTCTGCCAAAATTTCTCTTAAGAGAACGATATTTTCCGGAGTCGGAGGAGTGGCTTTTTCGGCTTCAAGCTCCAGCTTCCTGCGCATGGAGGAGAGGGCTTTCAGCATGCAGAAGATAACGAATGCCAGTAAAAGAAAGTTAATAACGGCGGTAAGGAAAGCACCGTAGCCCAATACGTTGGCGCCGGCCTTGGTCAGTGCATCGTAAGTCATAGGACCGGTGTAGTCGGCCGGCATCTTCATGACCCAGAAGAGATTCGTAAAATCAGGCTTGCCGATAAGGGCACCCAGGATCGGATTGATGATGTCTTTTACCAACGAACTGATGATGTTGTTGAAGGCGGCACCGACGATCACCGCGACGGCTAAGTCAACGACATTTCCTTTCGAAATGAAAGCCTGAAATTCTTTAAAGAACGTGGTGGCTTGTTTCTGAACTTTTTCCATAATTTTTCTCTACTGGAGCAACGAAACTTTCTTAATTATGCAATTAAAAAATTCTCTGAAAATAAAGTGAAGGTTTATTTTGGGAGTTCGTTGGGAGACAAGGCCTTACGGGTAAAAATTTGGGATTTTTTCCCTAATCGTTTAGAATCTTAGGGCCTTGACATTTTGATTTATTTATATTTTTTAAGAGAGAACGGCCTATGATGGTTCTTTACTCAGGCAGCACTGATCCTTTTTCTCAGCGTTGCCGTTTTGTGCTTTTCGAAAAAGGAATGGATTTTGAAATCCGTGACATTGATCTCTATCACAAGCCTGAAGACATCAATGTGATGAACCCCTATGGCGAAGTTCCGATCCTGGTTGAAAGAGATCTCGTTCTTTACGAATCAAACATCATCAACGAATACATCGATGAGCGTTTTCCTCATCCTCAGCTGATGCCGCCTGATCCAGTTGAAAGAGCCAGAACTCGTCTTCTGTTGTTCAATCTCGAACGTGAGATCTTCAAGCACGTTCACACTTTGGAAAACAGAGCTAGCTCCGACGAAGCTCGTGTTAAGGCGAGAGAAGCCATCCGAGATCAGCTGACAGGTTTAGCACCGGCTGTTGCAAAAAAGAAATACCTCATGGGAGATGAGTTCTCCATGCTGGATATTGCACTTGCCCCGCTTCTGTGGCGTTTGAACTACTACGGTATCGAACTTCCTCCTGCCGGAATGCCTGTCCAGAAGTACGCCGAAAGAGTTTTCTCTCGTCCTGCCTTCATTGAAGCTCTGACTCCGTCTGAAAGAGTGATGCGCAAGTAGAAGAAAGAGAATGGCCAATTTACCTTCAATGACTCCGTACCTCATTCGCGCTTTTTACGAATGGAGCGTGGACAACGATTTCACTCCCCAGCTTTCTGTTTTAGCTGAGCCGGAGGATTATCGCGTCATTGTGCCGTCCAACTATGTGACGAACAATGAAATCGTCCTTAATATTTCCCCGACTGCGTGCGACAGCCTGCAGCTTGGAAATGACCTGATCACCTTCAAGGCCCGATTTGCCGGCAAGGTTGAGTCCATCTCCATTCCTGTTGATCGAGTTAAGGCGATCTTTATCCGCGAGGAAGGATACGGTATGCGTTTTGATGTTGAACCCATGAAAAAGCCGAAGATGAGCGGGGACCAACCGAAACGCGGGTTTGTGAAAGTAGAGGACTAAAGCCCTCGATTCTTACATCTCTTTACTTCTTTAGGCCTGAGTTCAACACAAATTCAAAAAAATGTGTAGAATTCAGGTTCTCGGTTAGCCCGCTTAGCTCAGTGGTAGAGCAACCGCCTTGTAAGCGGTAGGTCGTCTGTTCAAGTCAGTCAGTGGGCACCACCAAATTCTTGTTCTCGTCAGAGGTTCTGAGGGGGACTCAAAAAGCTCCGTTAATCGGGGCTTTTTTCATACCCAGACTAATTTTTTATCCAAGTCGTGAAGCGCGGATTGTTTCCGTAATCCCGGAAGGTCGCAGACCCTTTAAATCCATTTTCTTCAAAAATACTCCGAACGGCCTCTCCTTGATTCCAGCCGTGCTCAACAGCGATCAACTGCACCTTGGGCGCCTTTCTCTTTATTTGCGGAAGAATGGTTCTATACGCAATTAAACCATCGGATTCGTCGGTTAAAGCGCTTCTCGGTTCATATCGTAGAGCGTCTAAATGCTTGTCGTCTCTTTCGATGTAAGGCGGGTTAGAGATGACAGCATCAAAAGATAATTCAGCCGGATAAGGATCCAGCCACGAACCTTGAACAAGCTTGACGTCGGCGCCTAGAGCCTTGCAGTTGGCTTGGGCCACCGCCAAGGCACTTTCCGAGAGATCTGAGGCCCATACCGTGAGATCAGGCCGTTCTAAGGCTACGGTGGCGGCAATGCACCCGGAACCCGTGCCTAAGTCGCAGACAAGAGCGTTTTTGGGGAGATGTTCGATGAGCCACTCGACGAGACACTCAGTGTCAGACCGAGGAATCAGCACCGACGGATTGACAAGAAAAGGGCGCGCGAAAAACTCCTGTGTACCGAGAAGGTAGGGGAGCGGGACACCCTCAGAGCGTTTTTTTGCGATGTCGTTAAGTTTGCGTTCTTCGTCAGAAGAAAGAACTCGATCGTCGTGAATGAGTTGTGCGGCTTTATCCATACCGCACACGTGCTCCAGCATGAAACTTTTATCAATCGAATCCAGCGAGCTGGAGAACAGCCATTCACGGACGGTCGTCAAAGTTATTCTCCTTCGGCAAGAGCAGCCAGCAGCTCAGCCTGATGCTCGGTCGTGAGCGGAGAGATCAGGCAGTCTAGATCTCCGTCCATGATCGAATCAAGCTTGTAAAGCGTCAGGTTGATGCGATGGTCGGTAACTCGGCCCTGCGGGTAGTTGTAAGTGCGGATACGTTCGCTTCTGTCTCCGGAACCGATCAGAGATTTACGCATGCTCGATTCCTTAGCCTGAACTTCGGCGACTTGGGCAGCGTGAATACGTGAGATCAGAACGCCCATGGCTCGCTCTTTGTTCTTGTGCTGGCTTCGTTCGTCCTGGCACTCGACCACAATGCCCGTAGGAAGGTGTGTAATACGAACAGCACTTTCTGTTTTCTGAATGTGCTGGCCGCCGGCGCCGGATGCGCGGTAAACGTCAATTCTGAGTTCGGAAGGATCGATGACGACATCGCCGATTTCGTCGGCTTCCGGGAGGACGGCAACCGTGCAGGCAGAGGTGTGTACGCGGCCCTGAGACTCGGTTTCCGGAACACGCTGTACGCGATGGCCGCCGCTTTCAAACTTCAGTTTGGAATAAGCGCCTTGGCCTACGATTTTCACAACGATTTCTTTGTAGCCGCCTAAGTCGGAAGGGCTGGCAGAGACAAACTCGACCTGCCATTTTTGACGCTCGGCGTAGCGCGAATACATTCTGAACAAATCTCCGGCAAAGAGTGCGGACTCGTCACCGCCCGTGCCGGCGCGGATTTCCAGATAGATGTTCTTCTCGTCGTTAGGATCTTTCGGAAGCAGAAGGATTTCCAATTCTGAAGAAATCTGCTCGATTGCTTTCTTTGTCGCTTTGATTTCCTCAGAAGCGAATTCCTTCATCTCTTCATCGGAAAGCATTTCCTCGGCAGCAGCAAGGTCTTCTTCTGCTTGCTCGTATTCTTTAGCTTTTAAAACAACAGGTTCAATTTCCGCTCGTTCCTTAGAAAGTGCTCTGAATTGGTCCATATTGGATGTGACATCGGGATCTTGAAGATTCTGGTCGATCTCTTCAAGTCGTCTGACCAGTTGGGTCAGCTTGGAGCGCATTGTGTCTTTCATGTCTGTGTCTTTAACCGAGTTCGTTCGATTTTAGTTGAAATATCAACACAAAAAGCCTTCAAAAGTGAAGGCAGATATCGCTAAATTTTCGCACAGCTAGCGATGATGGATGTGGTAGTGATAGAAGCGATCAAGCAAATGCAGAACCTTTTCGTAGTCTTCCTGCGAGAGGTTGGGATCATTGCGCAGTACCGTCAGCGGATCATGAATGAATTTCTTCATCAGACCGTGGGACATGGCTTCCAAAATTTCGTTGGCGTCGCCGCCTTTTTGAATGGCTTTTTTGGCTTTTTCAAGCTCCATCATACGGAGGGCGTCGGCTCGTTCCTGAAGACTCAGAATTTGAGGAATGGAGGAGCGAGTCGTCATCCAGCACTTAAATTCATCGACTTTGGTTTCGATGAGTCTGTCGGCCTGCTCGACGGCAGCTTTACGTCCCTGGATACCCGACTGAACGACTTTTCCGAGATCGTCAACGGTGTAAACGTAAACTTCGTCTAAATCATCAACTTCGCGTTCAATGTCTCTGGGAACCGCAAGGTCGATCATGAAGATCGGACGATGCTTACGGCGCTTCAGTGCACTTTGAACCATGCCGAGACCGATGATGGGAAGCGTGCTGGCCGTACAAGTGATCAGGATGTCGTATTTCGGAAGAATTTCCGGGAGGTCGACGAGTCCGACAGCTTTTGCACCGATCGTTTCCGCCAAAGCCGCCGCTCTGGCGACGGTGCGGTTTGCGACGGCAATGTTTTTCGGTTTCTGTGCGCAGAAATGAGCAGCACAGAGCTCAATCATTTCTCCGGCACCGACAAACAAGATGCTGGAGTTTTCTAAAGAACCGAAGATGCTCGAGGCGACTCGGACGCCGGCAGCTGCCAAGGATACGGAGTGAGCGCCGATCTCGGTTTTAGAACGGACTTCTTTGGCGACCGCAAATGTCTTTTGAAAAAGGTAGTTCAGAAATACGCCTAGGCCATGGTTTTTCTGAGCAGTTTTCACTGCCTTTTTCATCTGGCCGACGATCTGGGTTTCGCCCAACACCATTGAATCCAGACCTGAGGCTACTCTGAAGGCGTGGCGAGCGGCGTCGTCATTTAAGAACACATAGAGGTGTTCCTCAAGTTCATTGAACTTCACGCCTTTGCTTTCGGCCAAGAACTCTTTCAGTTTTTTGGAGGCAAGTTCGGAGTCTTCAGCCGCACAATAAATTTCCGTGCGGTTACAGGTCGATAAAATCGCGACCTCTTTGATACCGCCACCGGCAGGATTTCCGAGCATGGCTCGAATCTTTAGGTTTGCGGTGTCCAGCTCTTCAGAAGAAAAAGCAACCTTCTCTCTCAAAGCGAGAGGAGCAGTGTTATGGTTCAATCCCAGGGCGAAAAGATTCATCTTTCTATCTATTGTGTCCAACAGCGCCGCTTATCGGGCGGCCTGACTAAAATAAGTCGGACCATTTGCGCAGCTTAGTTATTAATATTAAAAATAGAGCATTATTTATGCCTTAAGTTTAGTCGCTTAGGCAAGGATGAGAGTATGAGGGCTTTGACCATCTTTAAACAGAAGGATTTACCTGCAGAGACAAAATTGAAGGAAATACCTCCGGATGAGCAGGCAATCCTCGACTGTATCGCTCGTACAAAAAAGTTTGTAACGCAGCGTGCCTTAGTGACAGCGGGTGCTAGTGCCATCCCGATACCCGGCATCAACGTAACGGTGGACGTGACGATGCTGATATCCATTCTTAATTTCATTAATCAGGAATTCGGGCTCACGCCTCAGCAAATTCAGCATCTTTCGACGGACAAACAGGTTCAGCTGTTTCAGCTGATTACCGTGACAGGAAGCGCCTGGGCAGGGAAACTGATCACGAAGTCCTTAGTCCTTGCCGTTCTTAAAAAGCTGAGCATTCAGCTAACGGCTGCACAGGCAGCAAAATGGCTGCCGATAGCGGGCCAAGCTGCGGCTGCGGGTCTCTCCTTTGCAGCCTTGAAG
>OBYS01000779.1_pt1 | contig 14873 bp, 12 predicted proteins | sample 1476791 | NCBI WGS metagenome assembly OBYS01 (sample SAMEA2580205, study PRJEB22360) | human gut metagenome | biome: human gut; feature: human-associated habitat; material: faeces | place: Denmark | collected 2008/2010
GATCATAGATATCGAAAAAGTAAGACCTGAAGAACGTGGGAACCTGAATATTTAAAGTTCCCTGGAAGTCGTGACCGGATGATTATTCATCGCTTACGATTAAAATGGCAAGACCGAAAAAAGAAAAGGAATTGAAACATCATCATCAGATTATGCTCCGTCTCACAAATATATAGTACGAACTGATTTCCACCAATGCCCAAAACGCACAGCTTCCATTGGCTGAATATGCCCGGAAACAGCTTATGAATAAAAAGGTGATTGTGAAATATGAAATTGTAGCAGATCTTCCGGAAATAAAAAATTAATTACAGAGTTTGGAAAAATCGGCAGTAATTTAAACCAAATTGCTCGCTACTTCAACTTTGGCGGTATTCATTCACAGGAAATACGGAAAGAAATCAACCAATGCATTGCTGATATTTATGAAATGAAATATAAAGTTTTAAAAATGACTGGAAACTTTACTGCCTTTTCATCACCTACCCAAAACCATTCCAAGGAAAACTTACATGGCAATACTGAAACACATAGCAAGTAAAAATGCAGATTACGGAGAAGCACAATGCTACCTTATTTTCCAATACGATGAATATACAAACAAACCAGTCCTTGATGAAAACGGGCGGCTGATTCCCCGTAAAGAATATTATCTCGATGGAATAAACTGTGATCCTTTTACTTTTGACATAGAATGTAAAGAACTAAATATACAATATCACAAAAATCACTCTTATGATGAAATCAAGTCACATCATTACATCCTCAGTTTTGATCCACAAGATTGTGCAGATCACGGATTGACCGGAGAACAGGCTCAGGCTCTCGGTATGGAATTTGCCAGCAAAAACTTTCCCGGACATCAAGCACTTGTCTGTACACACACAGATGGACATGACCACAGTGGCAATATTCATGTACATATCATAATCAACAGTCTGCGGAAACTGGATGTAGAGCCACAGCCTTTTATGGAACGTACCTGTAACAGCCGTGCCGGATATAAACATCATTTGACAAAAGATTATCTGAAATATCTCCAACAGTCTCTTATGGATATATGCCAATGTGAAAATCTGTATCAGGTGGATCTGCGCTCTCCTGCTTCCAAGAAGATTACAGAAAAAGAATACTGGGCGTCCAGAAAGGGGCAAAAAGCCCTGAATAAACTGAATCAGGAAATCCTTGCCGATGGTTTAACACCAATGAATACCCGCTACCTTACACAGAAACAATTTATCCGTGAGGCGCTATTGATGGTATTTCTGCTTCTGTCCAATCCTTCTCCGATTTCAAGAAACGATTATGGGAAAAATATGAAATTGAAGTATTTCCTGAATCCGTGAAGTTCCTTGTTTTATAAAACTGAACCCATAAAAACAGGTTCAGCATAGTGATTTTTCAGAGATTTTTGTATCAATTTCCAATAAATATGATTGGTTCTGATAAGCTACCTTATAAACCTATTGTAAAAAAACGTGTACGGGCATACTTCCCCCTTGGAGCGAGTATGAAATTTCTGTAAGACTGTTTGGATTTATAGCTGGAAATCGGCAAATGCTGAATATACACTCGCAAATGCATGCCTCCATACATTACTCCTGCCAAGTCCCATGACTACCTGGCGTGCATGGGTTGTGATATGACTCGCCAGCATGATCAGGTTTCCGATGACTGTCCGCAGTCTGCGCCGATGTACTTTGTGTCTGGGCTTTGGCCCACGGCCTCCTATCGTTTCCTGCCCGATCATGCGCAGGATGTTATAAGCGATCATTGTGAGTTCCAGGACCAGTTCGTTGGTTTCAAACTTTCCCGATGGGAGACGTTCCACATCCATATCTGTTTTAATTTGACTGTGGAACTGTTCACATTCCCCATGGGCATGGTAGTTCTGGATGACTTCTGCATCTGTCATTCCAGTGTTTGTCCACCACGTATTGGCTTCAATGTCTGACGGAAGAAGGAACTGTCCGTATTTATCAATCGTACGCTCTATGATCTCATACCCGGTTCGGATTGTGACGTTTTTTTCCACTCCGTCCTCTGTGGTATAGGTGACCGGTTTCCAGTCACTTCCGGTATATACTGTTTTTCCCTCGCGGGGAATCGTGATATTTTGAGAGTTTGCCTTTGCCATTTCAAACCAGCCGTCCTTACTTTCACGGCGTAGGTTTCTTTTTATAATGAAGTCGCAGCCACTTTCCAGGAGGATACCGATGTTTTCTGCAGAATCATTTCCAGAGTCCAGCCGGATAAGCAGCGGTTCATCCGTGATCTGCCGGCACAGGGCGATTGTTTCCCGCAGGAACGCAGGCGTGCCGCACTGACAGTGCTGTTTTCCTTCCCGCAGCTGTGCGTTTACCAGATAACCTTCTGTCCCAATGTATGCCATGATGGGTGCATAACCATCATATCCCTTATAGGTCCGCGATACACCTTCTTTTCTGGTTTTAGAGTTATCAAATGGTGTAACGTCAATGTCTACCGGGACATAGCCATTTGGGAGTTTGGAAGGGACGATGCCGTTCATGTGCAGCATTTTCACATTTTCCGCAAGGATACGGCTGCGCAGGGAATCCCCGATATCATCCATTCTCTGGCGAAGTGTTTCCTCAGACGGGATACTGCGCGTGATCCCCAGGGCATACTTATAGAACTCCTGGTCATCGTCCATTTCGTGGACAGCCTGATACTGAGGTTTTCCCATGCACAGCATACCGATATAAGTTAGAAGGATGTCACCGTTTTTTGATCTGGTGCTGTGACCTGTTCGGTGTCACATCCATCCGGTTGCAACGCTTTATAAAATCGCTCTTACCAAGGATTGCACCGACAACAGAAAGACCGCTGGCAGGGATAATACGTTCATTCGTAAACTCAATTTTTATATGATTCATGGGATACCCTCTTCTTTCGTAGAACTATGAGAAGATTATACCAGAAAAAGGGCTCACCTGACAGGTGAAAATATAAAACAGGTAACAATAACGGTAATCCCTAATGGATACAGACTTTTTGGAGTCATTGTCGTTTTAACTTCACGGATTCAGGTTCCAGATAAAGTTGGTGGTCCTCTTCTCTGTAGCCAATTTTAAATTTATCGTATTTATCGAATTCTTTATATATTCTTCCACCATTATGGACAACCATATTACGAGCATCACGAATAACAGTAATGTATTCCCATTGTTTATCAGCTGTAAAGCCGTCAATACCGACTACATCTTTTAAGTATTTAGCAGCACGCTCTAACCCACTTCCTTTAATGTCTTTTACTTCCTTGTCCAAATGATTGATGTTGTGATCTAAACGGCAAAGAGTATTTACTGCTTCTTCTAATAATGATACCATTGTTAAAAGCAATGAATATTGAGTCAACAAATCCACCCGACAAGAATGTAAAGTCCCGCTTGTCATAGCCCATTGCTCAGTAAAAAAATCATTTTTTAATCTTGCTTCTTCCGCCAGATTTCTGTAGCTCTCATCAATTGCATCAAGAGCTATTTTATTGTTTTCTATTACACTCCTAAAGGGATAGAAATCGCAATGGGCTAAATACAATGCCATATCACTTGCTTTACCCATATCATAGTGTTCCATATCTGGAAATTTTACATCACTATTAAGGCTGTATATTTTGGTCATATTATTGTCTTCCTTTTTATAATACTGTATTTAAATCAGACCTGTATCATTTCTCCAATTACACCGAATATATCTTTCAAATTCTTCTTTGCACTCCAAGTTTTTCCCGTCCACATGGTCTACAATAATAATTTGAGGCAATATTCCTGTGTCTTCACCGATGGAATTGATTTCATCAAAAATTGTCTTATACATTTTATTGACGGCAATCAAATCTGCTTGCGTGATTTCGTCTTTATCATTACCTTGTGGGAAATACACTTGACTTGGTTGGTCAAAAAACATAACCAAAGGCATCGGTGAATTGTCCTGAGTTGTAAAAAAACGCAGGAAACTTAAAAACAGAGCAATATGGCAGGAAACCCAATTTGCACCACTCCCCATCTCGTATAGATGGATATTCTCATTGCTTTTCTGGTGCTGATAAATGTCAAAGCTACCGTCTGTTAAACCAAAATTCAAGTCAATCGGTCTATACTCTTCTTCAAAATCAAGCGTTAAAGAAAGACGATTCATATTGTTTGATAAAAAGCTCTCAGCTTTTGACATCTTCTTATCAACATCAAATCCTTTGATTTTTTCTTCGAGTCTGGCAATTTTTTCTTTAAGTTCTTCAATATCTCCATCAACCGTTTCAAATATACCAGAGCTACTCATTTCAGCATATAAAGCGATTCTCGCTTTTGCGTAATTTACTTTTTCTCTCTTTGAAACAAGAGCTTTTGATGAAATGAATTTTTCCTCAATTGTCTTTATCTGTTTCCAAACATCTCGTATTTTTTCATCAATCTTTGAGTGAGCTTCCTTGAGTTTTCTAACATCTTCAGAAAAATCGGAAGTGTATTTTTCGGTAATTCTTAATTCGTTATCTAACCATTCTGTAGCCTCAATGAGCTTTGAATCATTCTCGGCAATTTCTTTACATTCGTGACCGCAAAGAGGACAGGTATATTCGTCAGTTTTAATTTCGGCTATACTTGTTTGTTGTTTCAAATCCTTCAACATTTGAGTAAAAGAACTGCCTGTATCAAAAGCATTATCTATATTTTTAATTTTTAATAAGATTTCTCGTTCTTCATTTCTGAGATTTTCTAATACGGCATTTAATTCACTGTAACGTTCAGCTATTTTATTTTCACCAAAAAGTTGCGTGTCATCGAACTCTGGTAAATCAGAAGCTATTTTAAGCATTTTCTGTACTGAAATTTTTCCGTCAAAATCCTGTTCAAGCAATGCAAAATAATCCGTTAATAACGGCGAAAGATTTTCTTTAATATATGCAGTGCTTTTTTCATTAGCTTTCTGTTTTTTGTATTTTTGTTTCAATTGAGCTTTTAATGTATTTAATTGAATTAAGTCGCTATAATACTCTTGACTAATCATACCTGCAAAAACAGGAAATTGGTCTATCACATCTTTTCTTTTATAAAAATCTGAGAACCGATAGAATAACGCAAACTTACTTGCCATTAAGTTTTGATGTTGAAACAAGTAAGAAACCATATTTCTTAATGACGCTTTTTTCCCTTGTTGGTCAGCATCGGTAGCCATATTTGTCACAAATAAGCCTAATGCACATTCAATCTCATTTTTTACATCTTTATACGGCAAAGCCGGTTTTTCTACAAAATAGCTTAACTCCAAATTTTCAGGTTCAAAGCCCTTTGCTTCTTTAGAAAAATGCATTTTGCTGCCATCATCCCAATTATAACGAGCGATAACATAGGTATTATCATCTATAGCCATTACAAGAGTATAAAGATACGAAAAGTCGGTTATTTTGCCTTTTGGTATTGTACAACGAGTACTGCACAAGCAATAATCAATTATCTCAACTAATGCACTTTTACCTGTTTTGGATTCGCCAGTGATTATATTTACTCCTTGCTCAAGTGGAACTACTCTTTTTTCGCCATTTTTATTAAATATAATAATAGCTTTTATATAACTTTTCATTTTGTATCAACTCCTAAAAAGAAAGATAAATGGTCTTCGGTGGTTTTTGAAAACACAACTCCAAGGTAAAATGCACATTTAATCCAATCTTTGATAGCTCCCTCAAAATCTTTGTAATCAATTTTCTTGATAAGGACAATCTTGTGATTGTTAAAGGCTATTTTTCCTTCGGAAGATAAAATAATAATTGCTTCTTTACAATATGGTTTAAGTGAATTATATCTGTCAACATAGCCAGATAACCTTGTTTTACCAGAAATCTTACGTTCATCAATAATTTGAGGGGACTGAAACAAAGTATCTATTCGACTTCTTCTATTTGCATTTACTAATTTTTCTCGTGATTCAGCATACAGTAAAATTGGAATTGCCATAAACGGTAATTTTATCTCACAAGGTTTTTCGTAACCAGAAAGAAAACTCTGCATTAGTAAAGAATAAAAATGAGGATTCATTGAAAGCTTTTTGATGTTATTTATGCTCATTCTTTTCTTCACCTACTTTCCATTTGAAATCTGTTTCGTCCACTATGTTATGTATAACTCCTCGCTGGAAGTATCCTTGATTACGAATAATAGAGCCAAAATCATTCGCATCCCAACTCATTACACCATTGTAAAGCTGCTTTGAAATTCTTATTTGTCCTTCCTCGGTTGCTCCTTCAGCATTCAAATCGCTATTCGCTTTACTATATTGCATCTTTGCAGACAAATCTTCCATATATGATTCAAGACTTTCTAAATACATAAGGTTGTCCCTAAAATATTTGGCAACGGTTAAATCAGCTTTCCAATAATCTGACATTGCATTTGGAATCATTTTGTCATACTTAATCTCACAAATAGAAGCAACAAATTTTTTCTGTTCTAGTGTAGTAATTTTGTCTTTAGGAACAACTGCTTTTGCGTACTCATTTGGAAGTGGCGCAGTTCCTTTTGTTCCATATGCTGCTGATTGTATCTGTAGAATTTCATCAAATGCTGACTTGGTCACCTCCCATTTATGCGGGGGTTCCTTAACTTTTATTAATATTTCGCCAAGCAAAGCACCTATATATCCGTCTCTATTTTCGGAAGGAATGTGACCTACATATTTAGAAAATTCATTCGATATACCGTCTATTGAAGTTTTTGCAGCTTCAATCGTAAATTTATCTAATATTTCCAAAAGGCGACTTTCGTCATAAGAGTCACCGAAAATTCTATTATATTGATTCCTGAATGTTTCTTCAGTTTTCTTAGAGGTAGCTCCTATGTCTTTTAAGCATTTTAATTTCTCAGTTTTTTTTATATTATTCCAACTATGAAACGGAGAATCACTTTTTATTGTAGCTGTAGTACTGAGTATATAATTGGAAAAGTTTTTTACACGCTCATAGTCTACATACCAATTTGCAAGTGTCTTCCAAAAATCTATATCTCTGTCCGAAATAGATGTATTCCCAAAATGATGTTTTACTTCTCTCTGAAAGCGACCACCCACATCATTTATAATGCTCACATCACCATTTGTCTCAATTTGCAGAGTATCGCCATCGTTCAATTCGAAGCAATCTCTTAAAGCTATTAGATACTGGTATATATCACCAGCTTTTTGCAATGTTGCATCATTAACTGCTCTTGTCACGGTCAATACCTCCCTTCAGATTTGACCATTTTTTCGCATTGCCTTTCCATATGTTTTGCCACTCTTTCTCATTCACTATCGTATCAAACACAGGCTCAAGAAAAGTCTGGATTTCTTCAATGACAAATGGAAACTCAAGTGTGTTATCTTTTATGGTTTTCAAAAAGAATTTCCAACGCTTCTGCATATCTTCATCATCGGCAAGTGCAACAACACGCTTAAAACTATCTCTGTCATAGGGAGTGCCACGCCGCTGTAAGGTTTCAAATATAGCTGCCTGTAATTTTGCACCCTCAAAATCGAATGTCCTTGAAAGATAATAGATGTCATAAAAATCTTTCATCCTGCCTGTCAGTTCAAAGCGTTGCAGTATGGCATCAAACTTCTCGGCAATGGTGCTTTCAAGGGAATAAGTTTTGATTACAGGTGCTTCAAAATCTGGAAGCTGAGTGTTGATTGTGCGTTCTTCGGCACGGGGGACTATAATATCGCCCACTCCTATATCAACATTAAACGGCACACGCACATTTTTTATTTAAGCAATAATTTGTGTACTGATACCGTGATATTTTCTTTGCGGAGAAATCTCTTCAAAGCCTTTTGCTCGCATTTCTATATAATCGTTACCAGTCGGCGTGTCGATGATTTTACAAATCAACTCTTTTACATCATCTATTGTATTAGAGTATCCACGGAGCAAGAAATCGACATCAATTGTTGCTCTACTTTCAAAATTAGTTAAAGTATAAATGAACAATCCACCTTTGAGTATAAGCGTATCCTCACACCCAGATTTTGATAACTTTCTCAAAAATTCTTCCTGCACAAAAAGCTGCAAACATTGCTGGTAACTGATACCAGAAGCTTTTGCTTTATTTCTCAGCTTTGCCAGAACGGAAGCTGCTATATCTGCCATTACAACCACACTCCAATCAATTCTTTTACACGCGTTTGAACACGCAAAGCTTTCGCATATTCTATAAGATTCGGTATATTCTTTTTCGGGTCCTTAACATAGCCTTGTACTGCTTTATTAAAAACCTCCTTATCTATCTTGTTCATATTTCGCAGCACATCGCAAATAGTACGGTCACGGTCATAAATGCGGACTTTGTGGAAATCAATTTCACCTTCGTTTTCGCCCAGCGTAACCAACTCTGACTCTACACGATATGCCTTTATAAACGGATAATCGATTTTTGTTCGCCGCTTAGAGACATTTTTATCTATTGCAAAGTTCCATTCGGCAGGATTTCTATCACTGTATCTATAATAGAATAGGGCAGTCTCCATACAGAGCACTGCATCGGGAAACAATCGATTGATAATGACAACTTCACTTTCTCCATAATCTTGAGTCCAGTGATAGTAACCTCGCCTGACTCTTTCAATCAATCCTTCATCTAAAAGTTGTTTTATATCTGCATAGTATAACTTTGAAGCTGTAAGTTCAGCAGTAGTCATAACATAATTATGACTGCTAAACAACATTCTCAGTGTCTCAATATCTTTATTCTGAAGCATATCTTCACCTCTATTTAATCGCCCCTAATCAAGTCAACGATTGGGCACTTTACTATATTATATTTGATTTTTCTCTTTAAGTCAATAATAGCAAAGTGAACGCTTTTAATTCTATCAATTAGGCAGTTTAGTATAAAATCTGTCCTCCGCTTTTATAACCAAATAAAATATTGGTCAACGAAAAGACAACTATGTAAAAAAATAAGCGTACCACTATTTCTAATGATACGCCTATCCTCATTAAATCACTTCAAAATGCTTCAACGCATCCTTTATCGCTTCCACCTTCTCTGCTGTCGGATGCTTCCTCGGCTGTTTCAATTCTTCTACCGCATTAGGAGCATCGTACATTGGCAAGCCTAAATCTCTTTTTACCTCTGCGATATATGCGGTATGTACCTTGAAGCCGTATTTAGCTTCTATGTACTCCTTTATCATTTTGTAGGTCACTCGTTCTTTGGGCTTATAGCTTTCGGCTCTTTTAGCGATATTATCAAGCGGAACTTTTCCCTCACCCTCGCCAAACTCAACTTTTACGTTGATATGTCCGTCTGGCTTTTTGTGGGAAAGCAGTACTACCGTCTCAACGTGAACAGTCTGACAAAATTGATCAACGCAGCAGGCTTTTTCCAGCTTATATCCTGCCGCCAGAAATGCCGGAAGATCTCTTGCCAGGCTGGTCGCTTTGCAGGAAATATATACAATATGGTCTACCCCATAAGAAAGAATCTTCGGCAATGCTTTGGGATGGATTCCATCCCTTGGCGGATCCAGAATGATCACATCCGGTTTCTCCGTCAGATCATCCAGGACTTTAAGGACATCTCCTGCAATAAATTTGCAATTACTCAGGTTATTCAGTGCTGCATTCTGTTTTGCAGCTTCTACTGCCTCTTCCACAATTTCCACGCCTATCACTTCGTCCGCTACGGAGGCTGCAAGCTGGGCGATCGTTCCGGTTCCGCTGTAAAGGTCGAACACTACTTTATCCTTCGTATCTCCGATATACTCACGTACAATAGAATAAAGCACTTCCGCAGCCAGTGAATTAGGCTGGAAAAATGAAAATGTACTGATCTTAAATCGCAGTCCCAGAAGCGTTTCATAAAAGAAATCCTGACCGTAAAGGATACGTGTCTCATCACTCTGCACCACATCAGAAAGAGAATCATTGATAATATGCATGATTCCCACAATTTTACCCTCCAGCGGAAGTGCAAGAAGTTCTTCTTTCAGAGATTCCAGATCATGTTCTTCCTGACTGGTGGTAATCACATGGACCAGAATCTCTCCTGTAGTCACACCGCGGCGGAGAAGCAGATGGCGCAGATATCCTGTATGCTGCATCTTTTTATAATAGGAAACGTTTCGTTTCAGGAAGTATTCATGCACACAAGTCAGGATTTTCGTCATATCTTCATGAACCAGTTGACAGTCATCTGCTGTAAGAACATCATAGGTACTGCCTTTTTTGTGCAGACCCAGCGTCAACGGACCATCCTTATATGCATCACCAAAGGAGAATTCCATTTTATTTCGATATCTGAATTCAATGGGACTTCCATGAATTCCCTCCCACTGGTAATCAGTGCCGTTCAATGCACCATCCAACAGTTCACGAACCTGACATTCTTTCATTTTGAGCTGGTTTTCATAGGACATGGTCTGATACATGCATCCTCCACATTCCGGAAAAATGCTGCAGACCGGTTCTCTTGTTTCAAGCGGAGACTTCTCCAATACTTCCAGAAGTCTTCCCTCTGCACGTCCGGAACGCTTCTTATTGATCATAAAACGGACTTTCTGTCCGGGCATTCCGTTCTTTACGGTAACTTTTTGTCCGTCTGTTATCACAATTCCCTTATTGGGAAAATCTACTTTCTCAATCACGCCTTCATAAATTTCGCCTTTTTTCATATAACCTCCATAAAAATAGCCCCGGTATAAGCCGGAGCTATTCTTTCATTTTCATATTACAGGTAATTATTCTTCTTCATCTTCGAAATAATCGTCGAAGTCATCGTCAAAATCCTCTTCAAAATCTTCCAGATAATCCGGAGCAAAGAAATGATATACAGCAAATGCGATACCTGCTACTGCTGCAACTGCGCCAATGATTGCCAGTACCCAGAGGACTGTATTTTTTTCTTTCTCTTCTTCTTTTCTGTTTAATGCTGATAATAATTCTTCAATTTTGATATTCATAATCGCACCATCCTCTCAATAATTCATCAGCTGACACTTAACACTTCTGCCGTCTGCTGTTTAATGAAATTATTATAACACTTTCTCTGTAATTTTACCATAAGATATCTGCATTTATTCTATACTTTTGTTAGTTTCTTTATTATAATGATATCAGGGGGTTACTATTCACACAATCCCGAGACATACAAGCCAAAATTCCATTGCCACAGGCAATCTGGAATGAATTTTGCCCCTGACTTAAAAATATGCCGACAGCAACGATCTGATAAGAGAGGATAAATACTTATGGTAGAAACACTTTTTTTTGATCTTGATAATACATTACTTGATTTTAACCGGGCAGAAAGAGCAGCTATCGCAAAAACTCTGAAAAGTTTTCACATTGCTCCCGAGCCTTCAGTTCTGAAGCGTTACAGTGAGCTCAACCTCGCCCAGTGGAAGCTTCTTGAACAGGGCAAGATCACCAGAGACCAGGTAAAGCTTCGGAGATTCCGGCTTCTTTTTGCAGAGCTGAATGTGGATGTACCTGCAAAAGAAGCTGCACATACCTATGAAACTCTTCTGGCCCAGGGACACTATTTCATAGATGGTGCAGAAGAATTGCTCGAAACTCTTTACGGTCAATACCGGATGTATCTGGTTACAAACGGTACCTTAAGTGTCCAGAAGGGACGGCTTAAAAGTTCCGGAATTTCCCGTTACTTTGAGAGTATTTTTATCTCCGAAGAACTGGGATACAATAAACCGGGCAGGGAATACTTTGACTGCTGCTTCTCCAGAATCCCTGATTTCCATAAGGAAACAGCAGTAATCATCGGGGACAGCCTGACCTCTGATATCCAGGGCGGCATCAATGCCGGAATCCGCACGATCTGGTTTAATCCCAGCCATGAGAAGACTTCAGAAATCATCCCTGATCATGAATTTGACAGTCTTATGAAACTTCCTGAACTCCTGTCTCATATATAAAGCGGATAAAATCGTTCGCCTTACTGCTTATTGCTTTTCGCAGCCTCCGCAGGTGACTTAAGTCACCTGCCCCAATCGCCCGGTTAACAGACGGCAGGCGTGACTTGCCTGCATCATCCTGATTCTGAAATTATTATAGTTTTTTCAGCTTTGCAAATCCTGCGAACATTTTCTTTATTCCCACTTTGTCAAAATCAACAGTGACTTCATAATCTCTTCCGCCGTCTACAATGTCTTTAACAATTCCTACACCAAATTTAATGTGGCGGACAGTGTCTCCCACTTCGTAATCCAGTGCAGCAGCCTTCGTCACCTTAAATTCTCTGGGCTTGAATGTTTTCGTCTCAAAAGCCATTTTCATTTTTGCAAGGTTTCTGTCTGCCTGAATCATCTCTTCAATCTTTTTCTTCTTTTCCTGAGCTTCCTGTCCCAGATCCACAAGCTCCCGCGGAATTTCACGTACAAATCTGGATACTTTATTATACTGTACTTCTCCCCGGAGCATCCGCTGTCTGACACTTGTCAGCGTCAAATCCTCCATAGCTCTTGTGATACCCACATAACAGAGCCTTCTCTCTTCTTCCAGATCAGATCTGTCATCTGATATAATGGACATATAAGACGGAAACATCCCATCTTCCATTCCTGCGAGAAATACTCTCGGAAACTCCAGACCTTTGGCACTATGTAGTGTCATAAGAAGCACATAATCCTGATCCGGATCCACGCTGTCAATGTCTGCGATCAGTGCAATCTCCTCGAGAAAACCTGAAAGTGTGGCAGTCTGTCCCTGTTCTTCCATTGCTTCCTGATAGGATTCTGTCTTGGAAATAAGTTCATCAATATTCTCGATTCTTGCCTTCGATTCATCTGTATCTTCAGCCTGCAGCTCTGCCACATATCCGGTAAGTTCAATCACTTCTTCCAGAAGTTCACGTACTGTATAGGACTCTGCCTTGCTCTTTAAACTCTGGATAAAGGTTACAAACCCATCAATCTTTGAAAGACTTCTTCCGATAGACGGAACTTCCTCTGCCACACGCAAGGCATCATAGAAACTCACACTCATTTTATCCGCATAATCCTGTATTCTGCCAAGAGTTGTGGCTCCGATTCCACGCTTCGGTACATTGATGATACGGCGGACTGCCAGATCATCTCTGGAATTGTCAATTGTCTTCAGATAACATAACAGGTCTTTGATTTCTTTACGCGCATAGAAATTCACACCGCCTACAATCTTGTAAGGGATATTCGCAAGAAGACACTTCTCTTCAAAGAGTCGTGACTGTGCATTGGTCCTGTACAGAACTGCACAGTCTTTATACTTCGCACCATTCTCTCTGTGAACTCTGGAAATCTCACCTACCACATACTCTGCTTCCTCATATCCGTTCATGAACTGGCGGAAATGGATTCGTTCCCCCTCCGAATTCTCAGTCCAGAGTGTTTTTGATTTACGTGAGGTATTGTTTGCGATCACCGCATTGGCTGCATTCAGAATATTCTTTGTGGAACGGTAATTCTGTTCCAGACGGATAACTTTTGCATCTGGAAAAACATGCTCAAACCCAAGAATATTTCCAATATTTGCACCGCGGAATTTATAGATAGACTGGTCATCATCACCGACTACACAGAGGTTTTCATATTTAGAGGCCAACAGGCTTATAAATTTAAACTGTGCAGTATTGGTATCCTGATACTCATCCACCATGATATATCTGAAACGTTCCTGATAATTTTCCAGAACATCTCCGCAGTTCTGAAAAAGCTCTACGGTCTTTACGATCAGATCATCAAAATCCAGCGCATTATTTCTGCGCAAAGCAGCCTGATATTCCCGATATACCTCAGCAACCTTCTTTTTAACAAAGTCCCCACCTGCATTCAGTTCCATCTCATCCGGTGTGATCAGTTCATCTTTTGCATGGGAAATCTGTGCCAGAAGAGAACGTTCCTTTGTTTTCTTGGTGTCAATATTCAGTTTTCTGCATACTTCTTTCATCAGAGTTTTCTGATCTTCTGTGTCATAAATAGCAAATCTGGTATCATATCCAAGACGATCAATATAACGACGCAGAATACGCACACAGGTAGAATGGAATGTGGAAACCCATACGCTCTCGGAACCAAATCCCACTATTTTATCTACACGTTCTCTCATCTCACTGGCTGCTTTATTTGTAAATGTGATAGCCAGAATGTTCCAGGGATTGATTCCCTTTTTATCTATCAGGTAAGCAATGCGGTGGGTAAGTACTCTTGTCTTTCCCGAACCCGCTCCCGCAAGGATCAGCAGTGGACCTTCTGTATGGTAAACCGCTTCCTGCTGCTGAGGATTTAATGTACTATAAATATCGCTCATATTTTCTCCTGTCTTCTTCCTGTACGGTACATTATTTTACAAACAACCATGCTGATCAACAAGTTGATTTCTGCAACAATCTTTCAGATTCAAAATATGTACCGGTTACCGTTTACATCTCTCGAAATATTTTTTGTGCCTGAACAGGCATATATCTTTATGATTATACACAAAAATCTGTTCGCCTACAACTGATTCCTGTAAAGTAAACCTCACATGACTAAAGTCACGTGCTTCCAGACGCTTTAGGCGTCAGACTGAATATCGGCGGATACGCCTGTAACTTAGGTGCGCAGTTATGCGCATTTCCCATGCCAGATATGGCTGGTTCCCACATTACAGGTAGTCCGCTGTATATCTGCCTGTATCTATGCTGCTTTTAAGAGTTCCATTTCTGAATGGAGTTTTCTCAGATCCGCATAGACACATGAGGTTCTACGCTTTACAGGAGGGACTTTTGCCTCCAGTAAAGACCTTTCCGTTGCCGGAAGGGGTTTTAAAAGTTCCCTTATAAAATATCTCGCTCCTATATTATAGGATGCTGACAGGTCACAATTATATCGTTTTCCTGTCTGGA
>OBYS01000780.1_pt1 | contig 14865 bp, 10 predicted proteins | sample 1476791 | NCBI WGS metagenome assembly OBYS01 (sample SAMEA2580205, study PRJEB22360) | human gut metagenome | biome: human gut; feature: human-associated habitat; material: faeces | place: Denmark | collected 2008/2010
CGACAAGCCCATTGGCAGAATTAAGTATGCACTAAATTAATTCCGCCAACAGGTTTAGTAACTTCTTACAGGTGAATACTTGAATTCAAATCGTGGAGAAGTGAATAGACAGTATTACCCGACAGAGCAACTATGACAACGTAACGCCTTTACAAAAAAGTCGGTACACGAAACCCATAGACTAATTGTCTTGACCTAAAAGAGATTGGAATTTTCAGGACTGCCTATCACTTAGATAGAAGTCCAAGGTCTGCTGAAATACATAATTCAAAAATTGAAATTGCTTGACTGCAAATTTAGTAACTTTGCTTGACAAATTAACGAGAAAGAAGAGAAAATGAAAACCGACCGCATAACATCACCTATACGCAAGCAGGGCTTTCGTGCTTCGTAGGACAGTTAAGTGGTAAATTTAAAGTTCAGTTCTTCGTAGGAAGTTCAGTGGTTAAAATCCCTGCCTGCGTATAGCTGAGAACCGTTATTTGATGATGAGGGCTATTCATATAAATGTAGGTTAAATTTTTCTGACCATTTCAAACTGTTGTCCTTTTGGGGTAAGTCCTAATGATGACAAGAAACCAGTGACTGATTCACAATCGCAATCAACATTAGTAAATTTGAGTACATCGCTTTGAAAATGACTGACAGCACTTTTAAGCAAGGACTTACCTATTCCTTTACGCCGGTAATCTTTTGCAACTGCGAGGGATGAAATATCGCCTGATGCCGGTTCAAAGATAACAAATCCGACAAGTTCTTCTCTTTCATAAGCTCCCAATATGTCCAAATTGTCGATTCCGCGTTCCAGTGAAGCCCTGTCATTTTGCCATGAAGGATGAAAATCGAACCAGGCCGTTTGGTTAAGGCAGTTTTTTAAATCCGATGGGAGTATGCGACATGCGGTATGGTTTACTTGCAATACAGGAACAATATCGCTCAGTTTGGCAGAGTAGTAGTTGAAATTTCTCTGTGTTTCAAAGCCTAATTTGCGATATATTTTTATTGCTTTGTGATTGTGTTGCAAAACTTCCAGTACATATTGCCGAACTCCTTGTTGATATATCAATTCGAGGCTGAAAGTGAATATTTTTTGGGTTAGGTGTAATCCCCGGAATGAAGGTACGGTTCCCGTCCCTGTGTCATAGGCCGTCAAGATGTTGTTGTACATGCCTGTTCCGTTAAACACAAAAGAAATCAGCCGTCCTTCGAAAAATGCTCCGAAAGATAGTTGTGGATTGTATCCTCGTCGGTCGAGCATGCGTCGCAATTCATCCGCATTCAAAGAGAAATCATAATCTTTGAATGCGGATGAGAATGCCGCATACAAATCTTTGAAAGAAACGGACTCTAAAGAATGAATGATGATTCCCATATCGGACGGTGTTATGTGTTTGGATTTTTATCACTATTCTCTACGGTTAAACCGTGCTGTTTGAGAAAGCTGAGCTTATCCCAATAACCTCTTTGGAAAACGATTTTATCGTTTTGCACATGGAAGAATCCGCATCCTCGCAACCCGAGCGGATCTTTCCATTCCATGATAGCCCATTCTCCATCCTCGAATATATGCTCAACAATACAAACCATTTTTGAGGTTGCAAATTCATTTACAAACATTTTATGGATAGCTGTTTTTCCTATAACCGGGGTGTTTGCGACTTGATGGTTTATGGCATCCTGAGCGTATAAGTTTGCCAAAGCGACTGCATCGGCGGCGTTGAAGCAGTCAATCCATTCTTGTAGTATCTCTTTTGGCGTCATATTTTTCGTATCTTTTATTCTTTAATATTTAATTGTTGCTTTTTCCTCTATAAGTTAGAATTAGACATTTTTTCTAATTCCTTTTGAAATGATCATCAAAAACAAAATTAGTATTTTTTTCTGTTTTACTGATGATTCTGTAGAAATATTCTCGTTCATATTATTGTGTCATAAGGAACGTGTCAAAAAAGCGGTTTCCACATTACAGCTTTATGGTAAAATGAGTTTAACCAACTACATAACGCAATCTGTTGTCGGTACTGTTATCTATTTCCCATTCGTATTCTATTTAGCCCCTTATTGTGGGTATGCAGCAAGTTATCTTATCGAATTCACTCTCTTTGGGAGTCAAATATGGTTGTGCAAATGGTGGCTGACAAAACATAAACAAGGTTAGTTGGAATGTTTTTGGTATAATGTTTATAAACATAAATCAAGAAAGAATAAATAAATTTAATAGAGGCTGCCCAAAAAGAAAGAAATTCTTGCAATCACTCTTCTACAGATACTTGCAGAGGGGATAAGATTTACTTTTAGACCTTTTGGATAGCCCCTATTAATATTTTATATAAAATTCATAATTTTAAATTTTTATCCCTTTCGATCGGTTTTCATCCTTAAACTGAAAACCCGGACGCCCGATAATGATATGATTGGCAATGAAATTGCCAGACGGACTTCGTTTATCCATCGGGCTGCGAATCTGCGGGACATCATCGGTTTGTTGTGGCGATATGCTCCGTACACCTTCCGCATCTGGCTTGATCTCCTGCCCGTTCTTTTCTTTTTCGGTGACTTCCTGCGCGGGCGGCGCAAGCTCCAACTGTATCTTGCGGTCAAGCGCGGCAAGTTCGGACTTCAACTGTTTCAGTTCGTCCTCTTTCTTCCACACCTTGCCCGCTATCTCCTGCAACTGCGGAACCTCCTTTTCCAGCACCTCGTTCTTCGCCTTATACTGGTCGATGATGGACGGAATCCTCTCCAATGCATTCAGGAAATTACGTGCGGCGGCTACCGGGTCAGCCATCGCCAGATGCCCGTTGTTATAGGTGTATTTGTAATTCCCTTCCACCACGAAGCGATTGTCGGTAAATTCCAGCCCCTCTTTGAGTATCCTCTCGCTGACCACCATTATCGGGAAACCGTAAATCTCCCCGACAGGCTTGTACAAACCGCCCGTCGTGGCGTTCTTGGCTATCTCCTGCAAACGCTTTCCAATAACTTTTTCGTCGGTTGAATCCACGCCGTCCACCTTGACAATATTAAGGCGACTACCTTCCTTATCAGTCTGCACAACGGAAAGAAAACGGTTCCAGTCCTCCGTCATGGCTTCGATGACAGCCGTGTTGTTGCGCAGTTCCCCCGTCTTGGCTTCCAGCTTGAACTCCGAATCGCGCTTGCCCTTGTTGAACGACTTGCGTTCCCCTTCAAGCGATGCGATACGCTTCTCCAGTTTCGCCTTGTCCAAAAGGTCGGTATTGCCGGAGAGCAACGCCATGTACTCCGAGAAGTTCATGCCCGATTTCTCGTCCATAGCCCCCTCATCGATGGTACGTGCGCCCATCGCCCCGCTTTTGAGCTGCGAGATGAACGTCTGCTTGCAGTGCAGCAGGTTGAACTTGTAGCTGTCCAACGACTTTTCCACCGCGTAGATGATGACATCCACATTGTTCCCGGCAAAACGCTTGGCAATCTCGTTGCCCGCCCTAACTCCGCGTCCGTCACGCTGTTGCAGGTCGGATGGACGCCACGGCGTATCCAAATGATGGATTGCGACACACCGTTTCTGCGCGTTCACACCCGTTCCGAGCATGGAAGTGGAACCGAACAGCACGCGCACCGTTCCGGCGTTCATGGCGTCTATCACCCCCTTGCGTGCCTTGTCGGTCTTGCACTCCTGAATGAAGCGCACCTCGCTTGCCGGGATGCCGTAGTCCTCCGTCAGCTTCCGCTTTATCTCGCTGTACACGTTCCATCCGTCGCCCGGCTGGTATGTTCCCAGATCCGAGAACACGAACTGCGTGCCTTTCTGCGCGTCGTATTTGTGGTAATACTCCGCAATCGTCTTGGCGCAGTGGGAAGCCTTGTTGTCGGGGTGGTCCTCATAATGCGGGTCTATCATGCGCATGTCGAGAGCCATCTTCCGCGCGTAATCGGTGGCGATAAGCATCTTCGCCTTCTCCTCCGTTTCCGACAGGGGCGGTCTGCCCAGCAGCGTGGCGTCACCCGTCTTGGCGAACTGCATCAGCTGTTTGATGAAATACTCTTGGTCGGGCGTGGGAGGTATGTGATGCAGTATCTCGTTCTTACGCGGACGATCCACACCCACGTCCTCCGCCGTGCGGTAATCGGTAATCTCGTTGTAGAAGGCGGCAAGCTCCGGCACTTTGATGAAATATCGGAAACGCTCCTTCTGAACCACATTGTTCGTCACGTTGAACTCGAAGTCGGTTGTCTTTTTGGCGAAAATTGCCGCCCATGCGTCGAAGCATCGGATATCCTGCCTTTCCAATTCCTTCGGACGCAGATACTTGAAGAGCAGGTACAATTCCGTCAGACTGTTGGAAATGGTTGTGCCGGACAGGAACGTAGCCCCCAAGTCCTTGTCCGTGCGCTCCTGTATAGTTCGTATGGCAAAAAGCATATTCAGGGCTTTCTGGCTTCCTTCCGAGTTTCCCAACCCCGCCACACGGTCATGCCGGGTGTTGAAAGTCAAGTTCTTGAATTGGTGGCTCTCGTCAATGAAGATGTGGTCGATGCCCATCTGCTTGAAGTCCACTACGTCATCCGTGCGGGATTTGATGGCGTGTTCCACTTTCTCCAACTTCGCCACAAGGTTGTGCTTGCGTTTCTCCAATCCTTTCAGCATCGCCCGCGACACGTTCTTGCCCTGCTGCCGCAGCACTTCAAGGTTTTCCTCCACCGTGTCAAGCTCCGCTTGCAGGATGCGCTGTTGCAACTCCGGCGACTGTGGTATCTTGCCGAACTGGTCGTGCGACATGATGACGCAATCGTAGTCGTTGTTCTTGATGTTGTTGAAAAAACGCACGCGGTTGGCAGTCGAGAAATCCTTTTCCGAAGCGTAGAGAATCCTCGCATTAGGATATGCCGCCTGATAAGTGGCTACTATCTCCGCCACGTTCGCCTTCAAGCCGATAATCATCGGCTTGTGCGCCAAGTTCAGACGCTTCATTTCATGCGCTGCAATACACATTATCAGTGTTTTACCTGTTCCAACTTCGTGGTCACAGATCCCGCCTCCGTTCTGTTTTATCATCCAGACGCAATCCTTCTGCGACGGATAAACGCTTTGAATACCCCGGCTTGCCAATCCTTTCAGATTGAGGTCGGGAAACGTCTGGTGCGAACCGTCATACTTCGGTCGCACGAAACAGTTGAACTTGCGGTTGTACATTGTCGTCAGCCGTTCCTTGAACTGCGGCGACTGCTCTTCCAGCCATTCCGAGAACCCGTTACGGATTTCGTCAATCTTGGCGTTGGCGAGCTGTATGCCCTCGCTGTCGCGCACCTTGATGTCATTGCCATGCTCATCCTTGCCGATGGACTTCATCATGTCGGGGCAGGTGTTGTGCAGGGCGTGTTTCAACAGGTGCATACCGTCATAGTTCCGGTAATAGCCCTTCACTAAAAACTCGTCCGTGATTTTCATGGTGCGGTAGCCGCACGCCACCGAATACTCGTCCATGCTTGCGGAGTAGGCGATTTTCACGTCCGTGTCGAAAAGATGGCTCATGTAGGCGGCGTACACGCCCGTCGGAATCCAGCGTTCCCCGAAATTGAAGTCGAGGTCCTCGAAGGCGATGCGCGGCGGCTCGGCTTCTTTCAGAGCCAACAACGCCTGCTTCACTTCCGGCATACGCCCGTTTTCTGGGTTGTCACCCATCCATGCCTTGATGCGCTCCGCCTTCTCTATCACGTTCCCGGCGATGAACCTGTCCTTTATCTCGTAACCGGTTACGAGCGGGTTGTAGAAGATGCGTCCTTTGAGGGCGTCAAGCAATCCCTCTTCCGTGCTGTCGGTTATCTCCCGCATATAGTCGAGATTGACCGTGCCGAACTTGTTGAGCGATGCGGAGAGTGCCTCTTCGGGAGAGCTTACGTTGGCATGGCTCTCCACCGAGAAGGAAACGGGACGCTCGAAGATGTCCGCCTTGACGAACCTGCCGTCTTCCGCACGTTCCAACGAAAGGATGTCGCGCCCGGCGGCATCCATCATCAACAGTTTCACGTTCTGCTTGGCATTGAGGTTGCCGTAGCGCATGACAAACTCATCGTAGCAGGTGTTCAACGCTATGCGTTGTGCAGACCCTTCATCGTGATACTCCGCCTCGTAGCGGTAAAGCCGCTCGTATGAATCACGGAGTGACACATACAACATCGCTTTCTCCTTCTGGTAGCCAGTCAGGTCAAGCGGTTGGAATGTCGCGCCGTAAGGCGTGAGGTCTTTCAAATAACCGAGATTGCGTGAAGCATCCAGTACCATAGAGCCGTCACGATAGTGCGGCTCCAGCATGCCGTTGAACGGACGGGGAGAAAGGTCGAGAGGTTCCTCCTCCGGTTTTTCCGCTTCCATTTCGGGGAAAAGGGAGGTTGCAGCCGTTTCCGTTGCGTGAGCGGCAGGAGTGGCGGCAACTTCCGGCTGCGTTTCGGGTTGCCGTGTTTCCTGCTCCGGTGCGGCTTTCACGTCCGGGACATGCTGCCGTTTCTCCTGATGCTGTGCCGCCAGCCTGCGAAGCTCCTTGCGTCGCTCCGGCGTGAGGTCCATCATCATTTCATAGAAGCCGTTGATGGGCGGGTTGGTATCCCAATCCAAAGTGGCGTAAATATCATCCGGATCGGCTTTGGCTGCGACACTCACCGGCTTTGTTTCTTGGCTGTCCCTGTTCTCCGTCGGTGGTGCGGCAGACGGCTGTGGCGGTGCGGTCGTAACCTTCGGCGTAACCTGCGCCTGCGGTTTGGGAGGCATACGTCTTGCCGGGCTTTCCTTTTTCGCCGTCTTTTTCTTCTTGGAGGGTGCTTCCTGCTTGCGTACCTCCTCGGTCATGCCCCAGAGGTCGAGCAGGGAGAGCTGCACGCCCTCCGAATAATCGGGACGGTGCGGCTCTATCTCCGGCTTTTCTTCCTCCGGCTGCGGTGTTACCGCTTCGGGCTTGGCTGCCATTTCATTACGTGGCTGTATCTCAGGAGTGACAACTGGTATGGAAATGGTTTCCGTAACCGTGCTTTTCCCCTGTGCCGGATGCAGGCTGTACATTTCATACAGTTCTTTGTCAAACTGATGCAACTCGATTTTCAGATGTTCCCGCAAGTCCTCCGCCATTTGCCCGATGCCGCCCCGGTGCAGGAGTTGATAGGCAGGTTTCCCGTAAGGGTCTGTGCCTCTGATTAAATCCGTATTGGAAAGAGAGCTGATGCTCCATACATACCCGTTCACCGAAGTGCCGATGGGCGTCTGTTCGGTCTGCATGAAAAGTTTCTCGTTGTAGTACAGTTCCCCGTTCTTTCCGCTGTTCTTTTGCAGGATAATCAGGTCGCTGCCCACCTCCGTACCCGCGTTGTCCGTGAAGAGATTGTTCGGCAGGCGTGCGACACCCACCAGATTGGCATTACGCATCATATACTCGCGTATGGGTGCGTTGGACGGTGCGTCCAGCACCCCCTGCGAGGTGATGAACGCCACGATGCCGCCCTCACGCACAGCGTCAAGGCTTTTCAGGAAGAAGTAGTTGTGTATTGCCTTCGGTGCGGAACGCCTTGCCGGGTCTTGGCTTCCTGTAAACTCCGGGTCGAACACAGCCACGTCGCCGAACGGGATGTTCGAGATGGCAAGGTCGAAATAATCCGTGAAGGGCTTCTCTATCTTCTCGAATCCCTGCACCCTTACCTTTTGGTCGGGATGCAGGTGTCCCAATATCTTGCCCGTCATCAGGTCTTTCTCGAAAGCCATGATGTCCGCGTCCGGCTTGTTTTCCAGCACGGCATCCACGAATGCGCCCACGCCCGCCGACGGCTCCAACACACGGTCGGGACGTATGCCGTGTTCATGCAGAGCCTCCGCAATCGTGCCGGTTATCTCCGGCGGTGTGTAGAATGCGGTCAGCACGGACTGCTTCATGGCATCCGCGTACCGCTTGTACTCCGTATCGTCCTTGCTGTTTTCACGCACCAGCCTGTGCAGTTCCACCGTAGGGGCAAACAGTTCGAGGTCCGATTTCGCCCAATGCACGGCATCCGTCAGTTCCTTTGCCGGGTTCAGTATGCACTTCAACCCGCCGAAACCGCAATACTTCCGAAGTATGGCTTGTTCCTCGGCGGTTGCCGTCCTCCGTTCCCTGTCAAGGATGAATGCCGTCCGTATCGCCTCGATGTTGTCCCGCAGCCGTTGTTTGCGGTTAAACGCCATATTCCCCGATATAAAGGACGACGGCTCCCGTCAGCTCCGTGTAGAGCAGGTCGTATTCGGGCGACAGGGCGAAGTTGTCGTCCGAAAGATCATAGGCGGAGAATACGTTGCCGACAGGCGGCAGCAGCTTTCGGATGAAGGCTTCGCGTTTCTTTTCCGGCACTTCGTCGGCAAACTCGTTTTCCACGACTTCGCGGAGGATGGCGTACTTGGAATAGCGAAGACCACGCAGGAGCGTGTCCATCGCCAACTCCTGCGCCCCCTCGGACGGATAGCCTTCGAGCCGCGCACGCTCATACGTTTCGGCGGCACGGTCGGCACGTTCCCGGATGAAGGCATCGTCGGAAGCCTGTTCAAACCTGTTCGTGCGGAGATAGTCCAGCAGGTACAGACCGTAATAGGAAAAGTCGGTCTGACCCTCGTTTTTCTTCTTGTTGTTCATTACTTTGGAGTTTAGTGGATTGATATTTAACGGGATAATCGGTTGGAAAAAAGGAAGAAAAAGGCACTCGGTATCCCTCCGAGTGCCGCCACTAAATCCAAAGTATGAGTGTAATCCGGTATCGAAGAACAATTCATTACTCTGAACAAGTGGCAAAGTTAATACTATTTCTTCCGTCCTGAAAATTTCTTGTCCTTTTTAGCCTCCGGGAACACAAAAGTCGTGTTATATTCCCCGTCAAAGGCGACAACAGCATCGAAACTCTTGCCCTGTTTGCTCTTGAACCCTTTGAGCAGCTTGGTATGCCCTTCGGTGAGCAGGTCTTTGATTTCATCGTCGGACAGGGTGCGTCCCGCTTTCAGCCGGAACACGGGCAGTCCGCACTCCGTGTTGTCGCAGCGTACCACCTTGCCGTAGAACCGCATCCTGCCCGTGCCACACTTGGGACACGCGCAGCCGGAGTCACGGCTGCCGAAGAGCTTGTCGCACGAGATCAGTTCGGAGGTTATCTCACGTGTGTACGCCTCTATCTCCTTGCGGAAGGTGTCGTCGGACAGTTCCCCGCGCTCGATACGCGCCAGCTCCTTTTCCCATTCGCCCGTCATGGCAACATCGGCGATGCGCATCGTCTTGACGACGGAATTGAGGGCAAGTCCTTTTTCGGTGGGAACAAGCGACTTCTTGCAGCGTTCCATGTAACCGCGCTTGAAAAGCGTTTCGATGATGGAGGCGCGTGTGGCGGGAGTACCGATGCCACAGTCCTTCATCGCCTGCCGCAGTGCGTCGTCCTCAATTTCCTTGCCCGCCGTTTCCATTGCCGAGAGCAGGGTGGCTTCGGTATGCAGCGGCTTGGGTTTGGTCTTTCCTTCGGTAATGGACGAGCCTTTCGGTGTCAGCGTGTCGCCTTCCTGCCAGCCGGGGATGGTAATTTCCTCTTTTTCCTCGCCATAGACGGCACGCCATCCGGTTTGCTTCACGACGCTGCCTTTTACGGTAAACTCCACTCCGGCACATTCCGCCGTGACAGTGGTCACATCCTTGACGCATTTCTCAGAGAATGCCTCGACCATGCGCCCGGCAATCATCTGATAGATGGTATTGTCCTCTTTGGAGAGGAAGAGCGGTTTCTCACCCGTGACGAGCAGGGCATGGTGGTCTGTCACCTTGCCGTCGTCCACGCTGCGGCGTGTCGGGGCGGCTTTTGCCCGCACCTTGTCTTTCCATTCGGGCTGTGTGCCGATGAAAGCGAGCAGTTTGGGAATTTCGGCAAACACGTCTTCGGGGATGTAGCGGCTTCCCGTTCTCGGATAGGTTATCAACTTCTTTTCGTAGAGTTTCTGCGCGATTTCAAGCGTCTGTTCCGCCGTGAAGCCGTGCTTGGCGTTGGCTTCCTTCTGGAGCGTGGTCAGGTCATACAGGAGCGGAGTTTCCTCTATCTTCTCTTTACGTTCGGCTTTTGTGACAGTGGCAAAGCCGGCTTCCTTTACCTTATTATATAGTGCTGTGGCAGGTTCTTTCTCTTTCCATTTCTTGGAAGATGAGAGTTTCACCACTTCGCCGTCGCCTGTGTCTGCGGCGATATGGAGCTGCCAGAAAGGTTCCACCGTGAAACGGCGGTTTTCCCAATAGCGAGCGCACACCATCGCCAGCGTGGGTGTCTGCACCCGTCCGACGGAATATGTGCCGTGTCCGGCTGCGATGGAGAGTGCCTGCGTGCCGTTGATGCCCACAAGCCAGTCGGATTCGCTCCGTGCTTTGGCGGCAAGGTAGAGGTTGTCGTATTTGTCGCCCGCTTCGAGGTTACGCAACCCCTCGCGGATAGCCTTATCGGTGAGCGAACTTATCCAGAGGCGCACGAAAGGCGTGGTACATCCGATATAATGGTAGAGGTATCTGAAGATAAGCTCACCTTCGCGTCCTGCATCGGTCGCCACAATGATCTGCTCGCTTTCCTTGAAAAGACGGGCGATGATTTTTATCTGCGACACCACGCCGCTGTCGGGTTTGTAGCCCTTCTCTGTCTTTTCCTGACGGGGAATGAGCGTGAAGGTTTCGGGAATGACGGGCAGGTTGTCACGGACGAAGCCGCGTATGCCGTAGCCGTCGGGCATGGCAAGCTGTACGAGATGTCCGAACGCCCAAGTCACGGCGTAGCCGCCTCCCTCGAAATATCCTTCCTCTCTCTTTGTCGCGCCCACGATACGGGCGATCTCACGTGCCACAGACGGCTTTTCTGCAATGATTGTCTTCATATTCTTCTGTCGTTTTGAATTTTACAAATGTTACTTCGGATTTAGTGGCGGACACCGGATTACATCTTCATGCCCTTATTGTTTCTTTTTTGCGGCTTCTCCTGCTGCTGTTGCTGCGCGGTGTCCTTCGGGGCGGTCTGTCCCTTCCGCAACGGCTCCTTCAGGTTCTTGGTAGCCTCGTTGGTCTTGCCCTCGCTGTTCACCGCCACCTGCGTGCGGCTCTCGTTGGAAGGCGCGACCTTCTGCGCGTTGTCGGGGTTGGTGTCGTAGCGGTACGGGCGTCCCTTCTCCGGGTTGAACTTGATGTACATCGTGGCGTGGAAGCCCTGCTTGTCGGTCACGTTCTCCAGTTTCACGGCTTTGCCCGCCACGTAGTCGGCTTTCTGCTGCTCGGTGAAGTCCACGCCGCTCCATTTGCTGATGGGGCGGATGCTGCCGTCGGCGTTCGTCCACGTGTTGCGGCGTTGCTCCTTGTTCGTGTTGGCTGTGTTTTCCGTACCTTGCGCCTGTTTCTCCTTATTTTCCTGTGTCTGGACGGCACGGGGCGACCTGCCGGTTCCCGGCACGAACTCCACGCCGCGCTGCTCCACGTTCACTTGCAGGGTGGTGACGAACTTTCTGCCGTCGTTGCGCTCGATGAGCTTGTCGCGTACGGGCAGTCCGGCGCGGAGCATGTCCCGCTCCTGCGTGGTGATTTCCGTCTTGCCGATGCGCTCCGGGATGCGCACCCTGCTTGCCGGAATGTCCGTGATTTCATTCGTCTTGCGGTCGATGCTGATGTAGGAGGGGATGATCTCGCCCGTTTCCCTGTCCACAATGTCCACGACCCTACCGAGATTGCCCGTTTCGCGGAGGTTCTTCCGGTCATTGTCGGAGAATTTGTGTTCCTTGTACTCATCCAGCTTCTGCTCCTTGCGGATGAAGTGCGGCACGAGGCTGATGTTTCCCTCACCGTCCTTCTTGAAGGAGAGGCGGGCGTCCAGCTCGAATGATTCGCCGCCGAAGGTCGGTTTGACCTTTACCAAGTCGGACTTGCCATAGTTGAGCATCTTCGTAAGGTCGCCGGACTTTTCAAGGTTGTCCCGCTTTACGCCCCATCTGTCCTCCAGCTCCTGCCAGTTGATTTTACTCTCGTCGATGGGCTGGTAGCCACGTTTGCCCTGCATCTGTTCGGATTTGTCCTGTTGCTGTTCTTTCCGTTGTTCCATGTTCTCCTGTTTTTGAGGTTCTTGTTTCTCTGTCTGTTGTGCTGCCATCTCTTCCTGCACCTTCTTCTCATAGTCGGAGGTGTCCACCTTGTGAGGGGCGAGCAGCTCCTTGTTCGCTTCGGGGTCTTTCAGCAGTTGCTTCATCACCTCTAAGAGATTTTCAGCTTGGTCTGCCGCAATGCGGTAGAAACCGAAGCGGCTGGGTTCCTTGCACTGCCGGAAGAAGTTCTTGAAGAAGTTGTCCAGCACGTCGCCATGTCGGTCGAATTGCAGGAAACTCTGCGCGTTCTCCGCTTTTGCGGGGGTGCGCTTGGGTGTGCCGTCCGCGTTCAGCCCGGCTACCACGCTGATCTCGCCTGTCTTCTCGTCACGGACTACCAGCACGTCCTTTTCGTCTTTTTTCTTTGCCATCTGAAAAATGTTTTAATGGGTTATTTATGAAAGAAATTATGGATACGAGCCTTGTAGAAGGCTATATCTTCCTTTTTGAAGTCCTTTACGTGTCCGGAAAGGAACGTCAGCACGTCCTCTTCGCTGTAATAGGTCTTTTTGCCGAGCGTCTTGTACGGCAACGCGCCGATGCTGCGGTAGCGTTGCAGGGTACGCTTGCTTATCTGGAGCAGCATACAGAGGTCTTGGTTGTCGAACATCCTGATACGCTCCATCGGGTTCGGGGCTTTGCCGGACGGCTGCAAGGACAGCAGCAGTTCGTCCTGACGGTCGAGCCGTTCCATCAGCTTCCGCATCCAGCTCTCAAAATTGTTTCGGGTAAGCAGTTCCATATGTCACGTCCTCCTTCTTTTGGGTTTGCCGCCGCCCGTGCGTAGCGTATGGTTGCGTTTCAGTTCCGTCGGTGTCGCCGCGTCTTCCATGACGGTGCAGTCCGCAAGCAGGCGGTCGATTTCAGACTGTCGGTAGCGGCATTTGCCGCGCAGCACTACATAGCCGATGCGATGCTCGTTACGCATACGCTGGAGGGTGCGGGTACTCACATTCAACAGGTGCGCCGCCTCACGGGTGGTGAGCAACCTGTCTGCGGATTTTTCCTTTCTTTCGCCGGAAACGGCACGCACGTGTGCCGCTATCTCGGCTATCTGTTCCGTCAATGCGGTGAAGGCGGAACTTTCCATCGTTATCACTTTCATATTCAGTTCTTTCTTTTGGTTTATTTGCATGAACATAGGCTGCGCCTCGGCATACCGTTCAAGCGGGCTTGACGTTCTGCGCTCGGCTTGCGCTATGTTTCTGCGACAAAATTCGGCAATAAACCAAATGGGCTTTAACAGCTCACTACGTGGCTCACGTAAGATTTTTACGGATAATGGCTCCGTAACCCGGACAGACGGCGCAACAAGCTGCCTTTTAGCGGGAAACGGTACGTGTTCAAGGCGGCTTCGTTACCTTTGCGGCAAACTCTGAAATGTTTTGCTTATGGAAATAGTATCTATCGAGAAAAAGACCTTCGAGATGATGGTGGCGTCCTTCAACGCCCTCGCGGAGAAGGTAGCCGCCCTGAGGCGCAGGAGCGACGGCGGGCGGATGGAAAGGTGGCTCACGGGCGAGGAGGTCTGCGGGCAGTTGAGGATCAGCCCGCGCACGTTGCAGACTTTGCGTGACAGGCGGCTTATCGGCTACTCGCAGATAAACCGCAGGTTCTATTACAAGCCGGAGGAGGTCAAAAGGCTCATTCCGCTTGTCGGCACGCTCTATCCCGGCGGAAAATGATTTGATTTTTATTATTCACAACCCACTGAATCCGAAGTTATGATGAACGAGAACAATGAAGTGTTTACGATGGAGGACGAGCCGCTTGCCACCGTCGTGCAGAACATGCGCAAAGGCTCGAAATGGCTCTCCGCCTTTCTGGAAAGTTACCGCCCGCCGTTGGACGGGGAGCGTTACCTGACGGACAGGGAGGTGGCGGAACTGCTCCGTGTCAGCCGCCGCACCTTGCAGGAGTACCGCAACAACAGGGTGCTGCCCTTTATACTTTTGGGAGGGAAGGTGCTTTACCCCGAATCGGGGTTGCGTGAACTATTGGAGGCGAACTACCGCAAGCCGATGGAATAAGGCGGCTGCATGAAAAAAGGAAACGGGCAACTCCATACGGGCTGTCCGTTTCCTTTTTCTTTTTTCTTTTTATGCGTGTTTAGCAATACCCGGCTTTTCCGTTCTGTATGAACATCACGTATGCCTGCCGCTTTTCCTTCGAGAGTGCCTTGCCCACCAGCCACGTGCGGAACACGTGTGCATGGTAGGTGTTCAGCCGGAAGGCGATGGGGATGATGATTTCCAGCGAATACACGTCGGCTGAAAGCCCGTTTTCAAGCCGCATGTAGCGACACACCTCGTAGTCGTTCAGCACGTCCGGCTTGCGGACGGCTCTGATGGCGGCGTTCACTGCCGGGACGCCCGTGTGGAACAGTCCGGCGATTTCTGTGGAGGTCATCCATATCTCGTTACCGGTTACGCTGACCGCCTTGTCCTCTATGATGATTATGTCACGTTTCATGGCTTTTCTTTTTAGATGGTGCAACCTGCAAATTCCTCGATGCCGTTCAACCTTGCGGCAAGGTTCTCCATGTCTTGGTTGAGCTTTTCTTTGGTGATTTTCGCGTATATCTGCGTCGTTTTTATGCTCTTGTGTCCCAGCATGGAACTGACCGTTTCGATGGGTACGCCGTTGGAGAGGAACACCGTCGTGGCTGCCGTGTGTCGGGCGGTGTGGAATATACAAGGTGAAGTAAGCAACAGCGGATAGGTAAAGATTAAACGTAA
>OBYS01000792.1_pt1 | contig 14715 bp, 11 predicted proteins | sample 1476791 | NCBI WGS metagenome assembly OBYS01 (sample SAMEA2580205, study PRJEB22360) | human gut metagenome | biome: human gut; feature: human-associated habitat; material: faeces | place: Denmark | collected 2008/2010
AGAAGAAGAAATAGAAGAAATTACATTTACTGAACATATGCCTATGCCAAAGGGAATAGTATTAGAAGGTGCAAGTTCAGATTTTTTAGAAACATCATCTCCAGGAATAGAAGAAATAGATGAATATTTTAAAGAAGCAAATTATTATAAAGAAAAATATAAAAATAAAATTAAATAAATGAAAAGGGCTTTTTTTATAAAAAAAATTTGCTATACTAAATTCGTATATGAAAGATTAAGACATCAATACAATCTTGGTATTCTATATGTCGGTTTTATAGGTAAAGACGGCATATCTGAAACAATCTTTTTTATTCATTACAGATACTTTTAAGAATATTCCATGGTAATGAAAGTGAAAACTGTGCTTTTATCTGCACTATACAAGAACTGTACCTTGACAAATAAATAGGAAGATATTCGATCAGAGAAAGTTGCTTTTCCATTACATGACGTTTATAATAAGGAAAAGGAAAACAGATATAGTATACTGATCAAGGCAGCCGAAAGGACGGCTTTACCACTTAGATCTGCTCCGAGATTCGGAGAAAGGGGTGGTAGCATGGTTACATATAGTGACTTGTTCACATTTGTTATTATGATATGTGCCATCATAACGCTTGTCAGAAGTGTCAGAAATGATACCCATGATAAGACAAAAAAATAACCGTCCAGCTCCTCGCAAGATCTGACGGTTATTTCATGTAACTAAAGATTTATATATGCCGGAGCAGATAGGTATTTGCTTATCACCCGGCTGTCTTGATAGGTATATTATAAAAGTTTCCAATTCGTTTGTCAACGTCGTAAGTAAAACAATCAAAAATAAAGGATAAAGGAGAATCAGAAGTTATGAGAGAGAGAGGAAGAAAGAACAGAACCAGTGCCACAATGCTGGCAGGATGGAAAAAAGCAGTCGTATTGATGCTTGCACTTATCATGTGCATCAGCAGCATCGTAGTACCACAGCCGGAGGAAGTATCGGCAAAGCAGGCAACATACATTGATTACTTTGGAGAGGATCAGCCAAAGAATCAGATCGTGTTTGCAACATCGGATGATGCCAAATGGCATAAAACGCAGGAACATTGTTGCAATATTTCTACATACAGACATTATCACTGCATAAAAAAGAAAACTGTTTATGCAGGAGAGAAGTTCACGATCATCCCGGTTGCCATGTTTAAAAATGGAGTGGTAGTAGGATCAAAAAACAGTAAAGACGGTATCAAATCCGGTGAACTGAAATACAAATCCTCGAACACCAGCATTGCAACAGTAAATGCAAAGGGTGTTGTGACAGTAAAGAAAAAAGGAAAATGTAAGATCACTGTGACATCCATTTATGATTCCAAGGTAAAAGGAACATTGAGTTTGACTGTAAGCAAGGGAAAGCAGAAAGCAAAGATCACTTTAAAAGAGAAAAAAGCATCCATCGTTGTCGGAAAGACAACCACTATCAAAGTAAAATCCTTTAAAGGGATCAGCAATAAGAACATTGCCTTTTCTTCCAGTGACAAAAAAGTTGCAACGGTATCATCCAAAGGAAAAGTAACCGGCAAGAAAGCAGGAAAGGCAACGATCACTGTAACTTCCCTAATCAACAAGAAAGTAAAAGCTGTGTTTAAGGTAACCGTAAAAACGGCAGATATGGCAGATACAGATTATTCGGAGAAAGGAAAAGGTAAGATCGTACTTGCAGAAAACAGTGTAACTTTATATCCGGAAAAATCTTTCCATAAGATTTATAATCATTGTGGTGATGCACACAGCCTTGAATTTTATACCGAAGATCACGAGAGCATGGATCAGTTTATTGGAGAACAGCTTTTAGTACAGAAAGAAAAATACGGACAGGCACAGATCAAAGTAAAACGGATCACCGGCGTAAAGAACAGTGCTGTTTCCTATAAGTCCAGCAACACAAGTGTTGCAGCTGTTTCTTCCACCGGTTTTGTGACACCGAAAAAGGTGGGAACTGCAACGATTACAGTTACGTCAAAAGCCAATAAGAAAGTCCAGGCGAAATACAAGGTAACGGTTAAGAAAAACGACATGGTGCTGGCAGTTGGATTTGATATGTACGATAATATCAAGTACTATGTGAAGAAAAATGATGATGGTACGATTGAATATAGATTAAGAGGAGTAGCAACTGAATTTTTCGCGGCAGATAAAAAAGTGGCAACTTCATGTGATTATGCGGATGCTATTGCAAGCAATAATAAGATTATTATGTCTAGTAGCAATGAAAATATCTTAAGAGTAAAGGATGAATCCTATCTTCAAGCTATAGGAAAAGGATCAGCTATTATTACCTTAAAAACAGCTGATGGACGTTGGAGTTATTCATGGAAGGTAACTGTTAGTGACAAGACAACATCATTTGCTGAATATAGGACAGGATGTACTACAGGAGCTGATAGAGATAAAAATGCAGAAAAGGATGGTTTTGTAACAAAACTTTAAACAGCAAGGAAAATTTAATAAAGTAGATGGCAGTCTATTATAGGTTGCCACAGAAAAGTGAACTGCTTGGCATCTGATTACCTTGCAGTTCATTTTTTATTATTACGGTATTTTCAAAATGAAAATATAAACTACACATGACAAAAAAGTCGAAAGGAGATTTATGAGAAACAGGATAACACAATTAAGCAGATTTTTACTGCTCTGTGCAGTAATGTTTCTGGTCACCATGATCCCACAGAGTGTGAAAGCGATCACGGTAGAAGAAGCAGGAGAAGTTTATATGACGGATTCACAGGCGGGGGCAGGACAACCGCTGTATGGACGGTTGAATATCAACTATACCGGAAATACGAACTATGATACATGGTCTAACGATATTGTTACAAACTATAACACCTATGACAGTAAAAAAGACCAATATAAAGCTGCAGAAACGGTATTGAAAAAAGCAGACAACTCCGTGATTGGAAAGAAGATCAAAAACAACAGATCTGCAAAGCTGACAAAATCGTCAGGTGGGGATGGAACAGTACGGGCTGCATATTTGGTATGGCAGGCAAGAACAAGTGTAGACAGATCGACGACAGATGCAGCTGCTTTGGCAAAATCAGAAATCGCCTTTGTACTGCCGGATGGATCGGCAAAACTGATAAAGGCACAGTATGCAACTTATGATAACCGGTCGATCGATTATATAGATCAAAAAAAGGAAAATGGAGTAAATAAACAGTACACTTTTGTCAATATGTATGCAGATGTAACAGACATCATTAATAAAAGCAGCAAGATCTATGGAACGTATTCCGTATTCAACATTCCGTATTATGAACATATCGGTGGCGGTGAGGGCGCCGGAGGATGGCAGCTGATCGTTGTGGAAAACTGTGATATAACGGTTCCGATGAGAGCAGTACGTCTTAGAATGTCTGCGGATTTTAATATTGATGATGTTTCAAAACACGATGGAGAATGGGTAGAGAAAGATATCAAGACCGGAATGGTCACAAAAGTGAAGTCAAAGGCATATAAGGCGAATGATAAAGAGCCGTTAACTGGACAATATCTGACGATTTTTGTGTATAGTGGGAACACGGCAGTTAATCTGACAAAACTGAATCTGTATGCACAGAAAGAAACTGAAAAGTTTAATAAAAACAAACGGATTTTCGGACTGTCAAAGGAAGTGAGTCCATATTTATCGATTAATGGAGAGGCACTGTACGATGAAGTAACGACGACAAGGGGAGATTTGGTTGATTTTACAATTCCCAAAGAGAGTACACAGCCTGCCTATGCAAATGATAAATACACGCTGCAGGCCAATACAGGGGATGAAACGCACTGGGTTACCATGTTTGTGACGGGTATTGCGGTAGATATTTCGGATAACTTTGCAGAAGGAGCTCAGGTTACGACAGTAAAAAGCCCGACAACAGTTACTGTTTCACAGAAGATTACCAATAAGACGCTGCAGTCTAAGACGGGATATTACAATGGAAAACTGGTTGTTACATTAGACGAAGCATTAACTCCGACGAATACAAAACCAAAACTCACGGTTTATAATAAGGAGGCTGATAAAACAACCACAATTACAGGCGTTTGGAATGCAAAAGAGCATACCGTAACGTTTTCAGTAGATACACAAGGTGAAACAGCTATTGGAAAAAGTAAATTTGTAAATCCAAGCAAAGGAAGTTATATTAGTTACAGCATCGACTGTACATATGAAAAAAATTCCGGAAAAGAGGAATTTAAGAATGGATCTAAACTGTCCGGAGATCTAAGATCGCAAAATGTTGCAACAGGTACTACCATTGATGACATATTATCGGAAGAATCGACAGGAATTCCAATTTATGTACTCACTGTCAAGATCGACAAAACCACGGTCAATAAAGCTGTAACACAGGTATTTAATAATGGGACGGCGATCACTGGTGCCGGTGGCACAGTAAACAGTAGCAGCACGGTATCTGGTGATTATTACATGACATCGTATGAATTGCCGTGTAATGCAAACATTGTTTCCACACCGACTTTTAATACCGGCTGCGTGTTCAGCATGTGGACGGATCTCAATGAAAAGACTGGTGTTTCGACAAACTGTAAGGTTACATCTGATTATGTGAATGATAAAACCTATGCCTATGAGAGAAGCATGCCTGCTTATAACATGACCTTAACTCTTACCGGAGTGTTAGATGAAGCTGTTTATACCGTTCGTCACTGGAAACAGAAAACAACGGGCATTGCTTCCACACATGATGATAAAAATTACGAGCTTGCCGAGACAGAGACAAAGAAAGCACAGATCGGAAGCAAAGTAACGCCTGCAGTAAAGACATATACAGGATTTGACAGTCCGAAAACACAGACGAAAGCGGTAACTGCAGATGGAAAGATGGTCATTGATTATTATTATGAAAGACATCTATATAATGTAACATTAAATGCCGGAACCGGCATTGAAAAGACGACCGGAGGCGGATCGTACCGCTATGGACAGAGCGTTACCATCGATGCGGCAGTAAAAGAAGGCTATCACTGGTTAAACTGGAAAGGAAATTATAAAGGCGGATCCGGTGGGGAGCAGACCGTAGATGCTAAGAAGTTTGTATTTACAATGCCGGCCGGAAATGTCACGATGACAGCCAATGCAGAGGCAAATAAATATACGATCCATTTTGATCCAAACGGTGGAGCCGGACATATCGATGATATTGAAGCAACGTATGATGAAGATGTAACGCTGCCGGATGTATGGAATGCAGACGGAACAGCAGCCTATGTGAAATATACACTGGATGGACAAAACGTGACAGAGGATGTGATTGCCGGAGTGATTCCAAAGGCAATGATGGATGGATATGAAGAGGAAGAAACGGAAGATATGGAGGATACCGAAGATCCGGATAATGCGGAAGACCCAGAGGGTGCCGGTAATTCAGAGGATGAGGATTCCGAAAACAATGGAGATGATTCGGATGCAGGTAATTCAGATGCAGACGCACAGGATTCCATGGATGAAGCAGGCAATGGAGAAACTGCAGACAACTCTGATGAAGCAGACAATGCAGAAATGGCAGACAGTCCCGATGAAGCAGACGAGGCAGAAACTGCAGATAATTCTGATGAATCAGATGATACAGGCAATCCTGATGTAACAGACGATACGGATCAGAATGAGAAAGTTGCCGTGACAAAAGAGAATAAAGATGATGCCGAAGATATTGATGCTTTCAATGACTTAGAGGAAGAAGATATCGAAGAAAATAAGAAAGCCGAGGAGCCAAAGAAAAAAGTCTACGCATCCGTATTTATGGGCTGGTCCTTAGAAGATGGCAAAGACACCTTTATCCCACAGTGGAAAGCCAGAGATATCGTTCGGAACCTTGTGGCAGAAGATGGTGGAGAGATCACACTTTATGCTGCCTGGGACGACTGCCCGTGGATTCAGGCACAGGATCTCTATTATACCTTAGAGCAGGCACAGAGTGGTTTTATCACGGAAGAAGAAATCTTAAGCCATGCAACGGCAACCGACCGGGAAGATGGAAGTCCGATTTTACCGGGAACCAATCCGGCACCGAGTGATCCGGAAGTGTTCACATCTTTCACGATCCCGGACTACCAGGCAGAAGAATTTACAAATCTGCAGCATGACTTTGCCACATCCGAGAATTTAACAGTGGTAGACCATGTGGGAAACACTTATGTGAAACAGATCATGGTGCATGTGACCGATACGACACCGAAAAAACCCACACAGATGGATCTGACCGGAGTTACCCGTTTCATCAACAGCAAATATTATAACAAATCGTTTGAAGAAGGCGGACTTGAAGATAATTCTATCTGGAAAGTCGATCCGGAATACAAGGCAGCACTGGAAAGCGCATTAAATAACATGGATCATGATACTCCGGTGGAAACCTATGTATTTTCAAAGGAAACGATCAAACAGATGAAACAATATGTGGAAACTCACGGAATTGGAAACAGCAAAGAACCGGATGCGTTGAGAAACTTCTATAATCTGTTCCTTGCACTAAATAAGAAATAGAGAATAAAACATCAATATTTCCCTTTACAATTCCTGCCATAGGGCGTAAATTAAAGAGTGCTGGAATCATTTTCCGACAGTAAAAATATGGAGGTTTACAATGGCAAAAGAATTGTTAAAACGAAGCGAAGTAAAAGAAGAATATACATGGAATTTAAAAGATATGTATGCGTCCGACGAGGATTGGAAAAAAGATCTGGATGAGATTGACAAGATCCTGGATGAAATCGGAAAGATGGAAGGTAAAGTAGCTGCTTGTGCGCAAAATCTGTTATTTGTATTAGAACGCGCAGCTAAGGCAGAGGAAAAACTGGATTATGATTTTAATTATGCAGAGCGTCTGTTTGATGAAGACCAGAAAAATACGGCACATCAGGCAATGTCCCAGAAAATGTATTTTATGCTGACGAAGGTGTCAAGCCAGACTGCATTTATCGTTCCGGAGATCCTTGCAATGGATGAGGCTGTTCTGGAAGGATACTATAAAGAACTTCCGGAGTTAGAACTTTACCGTAAACAGATCGAGGAAATCGAGCGTACCAAGGCACATACACTTTCTGCTGAAATGGAAAAACTGGTAGCGATGACAGGCGATATGGCGGAGACATCCGGACAGGTATATTCCATCATCAACAACGCTGATTTTGTATTCCCGGAGATCAAAGATGAAGATGGAGATACAGTGAGACTGTCCCATGGCAACTTTGTACCATTTGAAGAGTCTGCAGACCGCCGTGTGCGTAAGGATGCATTTGAGGGATTTTATGGTGTGTACAAACAGTATGCAAACACACTTGCTGCATTATATAATGGTCAGGTAAAACAGCAGGTTTTCTATGCAAATGCGAGACACTATCATTCAACACTGGAAGCCGCAGTGGATGCTAACAATGTTTCTCCGACTGTTTATCATAATCTGATCGATACGATCAATAAGAATATGGATAAAATGCACCGTTATGTACGTCTCCGCAAAAAATGCCTTGGCGTGGACGAACTGCATATGTACGACGTTTACACACCAATGATCGCAGATGCCGCAAAGAAGATTTCTTTTGAAGAAGCGAAAGAAACCGTGTTAAAGGCATTAGCACCACTTGGGGAAGAATATGTCGCAAAGGTAAAAGAGGGATTTGAAAGCCGCTGGATCGATGTTTATGAGAACGAGGGAAAGAGAAGCGGAGCTTATTCTGCAGGGGCTTATGGTTCACATCCATATGTGCTGTTAAATCATAATGATACCCTTGATAATATGTTTACGCTGGCACATGAAATGGGACATGCGATGCATTCCTATTATTCAAATTCCAGTCAGCCATACATTTACTCCCAGTATAAGATCTTTGTTGCAGAGGTGGCATCTACCTGTAACGAAGTGCTTTTAATGGAGTATTTGCTGAAAAATACAACTGATAAAAAGGAGCGTGCATATCTGCTCAACCATTATCTTGACAGCTTTAAGGGAACTGTTTACCGTCAGACTATGTTTGCTGAATATGAAATGTTAAGCAATAAGATGGTGGAAGAGGGAGAGAGCCTGACCGCTGAGACGTTAAATAAATTATATTATGACTTAAACTGCAAATATTTTGGACCGGATATGGTATCAGATTCTGAGATTGCCTACGAATGGGCAAGAATCCCTCATTTTTACTATAATTTCTATGTATATCAGTATGCAACGGGATTTTCTTCGGCAGTTGCACTGGCACATGGAATCTTAAAAGAGGGAGCACCTGCGGTAGAACGTTATAAGAAGTTTTTATCCGGTGGCTGTTCTGCCTCTCCGGTTGAGCTGCTTAAGATCGCCGGTGTCAACCTTGAAACACCAAAGCCAATCCAGGAGGCACTGGATGTATTTGGGGAAGTGCTTGATGAAATCGAGGCATTGCTTGCCGAATAATGAATAACCGGTGGAAAATTGTGGAATACTATATCTATACAAGAACAAAACAGGAGGATTTTGTTTTGAAACAGGTAGAAGTATTGATCGATGCACCGGAAAAAGCAAAGAAGCTGTGTCATATCTTAAGTGGCCATAAAGGAGCGTTTGACCTTGCAAAAGGCAGATATACCGTAGATGGAAAATCAATCATTGGAATCTGTACGATGGATCTGTCAAAACCTCTGACACTGACCATACATGAGGAAGATGATACTGTGATGGAGGAAATCCGTGAATTTGTGGTAAAAGGAAGATAACACATTTACCGGAAAACACGGGACTGTAAATAACCGAATAAAAAGACAGTAACAATCGAAAGTAAGTTGTTACTGTCTTTTTTTGCTTTGTGTGAGTGGCAGTTTTTCTGTTAAAGATAACATCGTATTTCTTTGGCAAGATTTTCCTCAAGATGGATCAGTTCTTTGCAAAATCCCTGGGCCTGTTTGTCCGCGGCCGCATACTGATTATAATAGCGGCAGAGTGATTTGACACCCATATTGCAGCCTTCGGTCAAAAGATCAGCACACACAGCATCACTTTCCTCAACTGCTAACTTGGCATTTGTTTTCAGCCAGGACATTCCTTTTGCAAGCGCATTTGGTTCTTTTGCCGGATCATCGCATTTTTCTAACTGTGCATGGATCTCATTTCCGAGACGCGCATGTTTTTCTTTAGATGCCAGGATGATATTTTTAAAATCTGCATCTGAAATTTTATCACAGATCTCATCCATGGAATAAACTGCCATTTTTGTGCCGGCATTACATTCCCGCAATAATTTTACAGTATCTCCGTTTAACATATAGAATCCCTCTTTTTCATGATTTTTATATTCGCAATAGATAGAATGCGGAACATGCATTCTGTTGTTTAATATGTCTTGAAACAGAATGAATTATGTATTGTTTCAGAAGTACAAAACATTTCTTTGAAAAATAAAAGCAGAAAACTTTACATGATTTTAAACATGTGTCTTGTCATATGTAATGATAAGTGGTATACTACGAAAAGTTTCATTAAAAATCTGAAATGAATGGGCAAAAAATTTGAGAGAGAGTTAAGAGGGCGTATGATAAGTTTGGAAGAATTAGAAGAGTGGAAAAAGAAAAGAGATGCCGTGATCCTGGCACATTATTATGTAAGACCGGAAGTCCAGGCACTTGCCGATTACATCGGAGATTCTTATTTCCTGAGTAAAAAGGCAACAGAGCTTGCAAATAAGACGATCGTACTCTGTGGCGTGACATTTATGGGCGAGAGTGCAAAATTGTTAAATCCGGATAAAACAGTACTGATGCCGGATCTTGCTGCGGACTGCCCGATGGCACATATGGTAACAAAAGAAACCGTACAGGCCGCGAGAGACCAGTACGATGACCTTGCGGTCGTGTGTTATATCAACTCGACACAGGAGATCAAATCGTGGTCGGATGTCTGTGTAACTTCTGCAAATGCGGTAAAGATTGTAAAAAATCTGCCGAATAAACATATTTTATTTATCCCGGACCGGAATCTGGCACATTTTGTCGCCGCAGCGGTGCCGGAAAAAGAATTCATTTACAATGAAGGATTTTGTATTGTACATGAATTTATGCAGGTAGAGGAATTGCTTGATTTAAAGGCAGAGCATCCGGATGCAAAAGTACTGGTTCACCCGGAATGCAATCATAAAATTATTGAAATCGCAGATTTTATCGGATCGACAAGCGGAATTATCAATTTTGCCGGGGAGAGCAGCGACAAAGAATTTATCATTGGCACGGAGTGCGGTGTTCTTACAAAATTAAAAGAGCGCAGACCGGATGCAGAGTTTTATTTCCCGGAAACAACACCGACCTGTGTGAATATGAAAAAAATCACGCCGGAAAAAGTGCTTCATGTGTTAAAAACAGGGGAAAATGAGATCCATGCAAGACCGGAAACGGAAGGCGCTGCAAAAAATGCGCTGGCAAGAATGTTAGAACTTGCCGGAAAATAAAAGCAACATGTGTTAAAACGGAATTCGAAACATTTCCGATGGCGGCACAGAAATGAGGTCAAATATGAAAAATCTGTATTATGATGTAGTGATTGCAGGATGTGGTGTGGCAGGACTTTATGCGGCTTTGAATCTGCCGGAAGAAATGAATATTCTGATGCTTTCAAAAAAAGATTTGGAAAGCTGTGACTCCATGCTGGCACAGGGAGGAATCTGTGTACTGCGGGATGAATCTGATTACGATTCGTACTTTGAAGATACCATGCGGGCCGGACATTATGAAAATCGAAAGGAGAGCGTTGATATTATGATACGTTCCAGCCGGGATGTGATCAACGACCTGTTGAATTTTGGTGTCCGTTTTGCAAAAAATCCGGATGGAAGCCTTGCCTATACCAGGGAGGGAGCTCATTCCCGGCCGAGGATCTGCTTCCATGAGGATATTACCGGAAAGGAGATCACAACGACACTACTATCACATGTAAAAAAATGTTCGAATGTGACCATCTTAGAGTATACGACCATGACAGATATTTTGGTGGATGGTGGCAAATGCACCGGTATGGCCGCAGAAACAAAAGAAGGTGAAACGCTGCATATTCATGCAGACAATACAATTATGGCAACCGGAGGAATCGGGGGTCTTTATGAGCATTCCACCAATTTCCCAATACTGACCGGTGATGCATGCAGGATCGCAAAAGAACACGGTGTGGAACTTGAACATATGGACTATGTACAGATCCACCCAACATGCCTTTACAGTAAAAAGCCTGGAAGGAGTTTCCTGATCTCGGAATCAGCAAGGGGAGAAGGCGCAGTTCTTCTCAATCACAAAGGAGAACGGTTTGTCAATGAACTTCTGCCGCGTGATGTTGTGACAAAAGCAATACAGGAAGAAATGAAAAAAGAAGGTGTGGAGTATGAATGGATCTCATTTGCACATGTTCCAAAGGAAATCATTTTGAAGCATTTTCCGCACATTTATGAAAAATGTCTCGAAGAAGGGTATGATCTTTTAAAAGAACCGGCGCCTATCGTGCCGGCACAGCATTATTTTATGGGCGGTGTCCATGTGAACCGCGATTCTGCGACAACGATGCCAAATCTATATGCAGTCGGGGAGACGAGCTGCAACGGAGTTCACGGAAAGAATCGGCTTGCAAGCAACAGCCTGTTAGAGAGTCTTGTTTTTGCAAAACGTGCAGCAGTAAAAATACAAAATGAAGAGAAAGGAAATGAAGATCATGAATTTGAATCCAATTACCATGCAGCTTGTTGCTGATAAATATATCCGTCTTGCATTAGAGGAAGATATTCACAGTGAGGACGTATCCACAAACGCAGTGATGCCGGAATACAGGGCCGGAGAGGTGGAACTGATCTGTAAACAGGACGGCGTGATCGCCGGACTTCCGGTATTTGAACGTGTATTTACCATGTTAGATGCGTCCACAAAAGTTGAGTGGGCGAAAAATCAGGATGGCAGGGAAGTAAAAGACGGTGATGCTGTAAAAAAAGGACAGCTCCTTGCGACGGTAAAAGGTGACGTGCGGGTTCTTTTATCCGGAGAGCGTACAGCTCTTAATTATCTGCAGCGTTTAAGTGGTATTGCAACATATACACATCAGGTTGCACGGTTATTAGAGGGCAGCAGCACAACATTACTTGATACAAGAAAGACAACACCATGCATGCGTATTTTCGAGAAATATGCCGTATGTGTGGGAGGCGGACAGAATCATCGTTACAATTTATCGGACGGTGTTCTGCTCAAAGATAATCATATTGATGCGGCAGGCGGTGTAAAAGAAGCTATTCTTGCTGCAAAAGCATATGCTCCGTTTGTCCGTAAGATCGAGGTAGAGACAGAAAATCTTGACATGGTAAAAGAAGCCGTGGAAGCAGGTGCGGATATTATCATGCTCGATAACATGACACCGGAACAGATGTCGGAGGCAATCCGGCTGATCGACGGCAGAGCAAAAACAGAGTGCTCCGGAAATATCACAAAAGAGAATATCAAAACGATCACAGCACTCGGAGTGGATTATGTTTCCAGCGGTGCCCTGACACATTCAGCACCGATCTTAGATATCAGCCTGAAACACTTGAAAGTAACAGATTCCCTTCAGTAACGCTTGTAAAAATAGACAGATTCAGCTAAAATAAATGCAGAGTCAAAAAGGAGAGGATCGCAAATGGAAAAAGAAATGACCGGAGCAGACAGAAGAAAAGAAATCCTGTCTATGATACGTGATACAGATACACCGGTATCCGGCACGGCAATTGGAAAAAAAACCGGTGTCAGCAGACAGGTCGTGGTGCAGGATATTGCACTTCTCCGCACACAGGGGTATCCGATTATTTCTACTGCAAGAGGTTATCTGCTGGATGAACCAAAACAGGCAGTCAGGATATTTAAAGTATGCCATACCAATGAACAGGTGGAGGATGAACTGACTACGATCGTTGATCTTGGGGGATGTGTGGTCAATGTCATGGTCAATCACCGCGTTTATGGGAAATTAGATGCTCCGCTAAATATCAAAAGCAGGCGAGATGTGCAGAACTTTATGGATGATTTAAAGACAGGAAAATCGACACCACTTCTCAATGTGACGTCCGGATATCATTTTCATAAGATCAGCGCTGAGAGTGAAGAAGTGTTAGATGAGATAGAGGAAGCACTCAAAAAGAAAGGCTATCTTGCGGAATTACTTCCATATGAACAGTAAGAAATTAAAAAAACCGGGATATTGACTTGAAATCAAATTCGCTTTATAATAAAATCACTTATGCATACGAGAAAGAGATGAAACCGTGATGCATAAGTGATTTTTACGTGACAGGATATTTTGCAGAAACGGAGAGAAATATGATAAAAAGTATGACCGGTTTTGGCCGGTGTGAATTTGCGGATGAGAACCGCAAGTTTACGGTAGAGATAAAAGCCGTAAATCACCGTTATCTCGATGTCAATATCAAGATGCCTAAAAAGCTGAATTTCTTCGAGAGTGCGATCCGTACGCTGTTAAAAGAGTATATGGAGCGCGGTAAGGTTGATATTTTTATCAACTGCGAAGATTATACGCAGGATAATGTTTCATTGAAATATAATGAAGCACTTGCAGCCCAGTATCTGACTTATCTGAACAGTATGGCAGAAAAGTTCGGACTTGATAATGATATCCGTGTGAGTACGCTTTCAAAGTACCCGGACGTGTTTACGATGGAGGAACAGGGCATAGATGAGAAATCTCTGTGGCTCGGACTTGAAAAAGCGATCCGCGGTGCGGCAGAGCAGTTTGTGGAGAGCAGGATCAGGGAAGGCGAGCATTTAAAGAAAGATTTATGCGAGAAACTTGATGGCATGTTATCCTATGTGGATTTCATTGAGGAGCGCTCCCCTGTAATCATTAAGGAGTACAAAGAACGGTTAGAGGCTAAGGTGGCAGAACTGCTAGGAGACCGTCAGATCGATGATGCAAGAATTGCGACGGAGGTAACGATCTTTGCAGATAAGATCTGTGTTGATGAAGAGACAGTCAGACTGCGCAGCCACATTAAGAGTACCAAAGATACCTTGGAAGCTGGTGGCAGTGTGGGAAGAAAACTTGACTTTATTGCGCAGGAGATGAACCGCGAGGCAAATACCATTCTTTCTAAAACCAATGATCTTGCAATTTCTGATATCGGTATCAGTTTAAAAACGGATATTGAAAAGGTCAGGGAACAGATCCAGAATATAGAATAGGGACGGGTGGTATATGGCAAAGCTGATGAATATTGGATTTGGCAATATGGTCAATACCGATAAGATTGTCTGCATCGTATCTTCAGACTCCGCACCGGCAAAGCGTATGGTGCAAAAAGGCAAAGAACAGGAAAATCTGATCGATGCGACACAGGGACGCAGGACCAAAAGCGTCATTTTTACAGAAAATAACAAAATCATTTTATCAGCATTGCAGCCGGAGACGCTTGCCGGCAGATTTAATGGCAATGCCACAGAGGTATATGATGATACGAAAGAATAGAGGAATCCTTACCGTGGTGTCCGGATTTTCCGGCTCGGGAAAAGGAACCATCATGAAAGAATTAATGAAAAAATATGCTGACAGCTATGCACTTTCCATCTCGGCTACGACGAGAAATCCAAGACCGGGTGAAACGGATGGTGTGGAATATTTTTTCCGGACAAAAGAGCAGTTTGAGCAGATGATAAAAGAAGATGCACTGATCGAATATGCG
>OBYS01000813.1_pt1 | contig 14179 bp, 8 predicted proteins | sample 1476791 | NCBI WGS metagenome assembly OBYS01 (sample SAMEA2580205, study PRJEB22360) | human gut metagenome | biome: human gut; feature: human-associated habitat; material: faeces | place: Denmark | collected 2008/2010
CAGAACACAAAAAGACAGCACCCAAAAAGAGTGCGGAAAGGGAGATTTGATATGGGAAACTTTACCTTTGAGGAAATGAACCTGATGTGCATTTACAATACCGGCAGCCGCACCGGGCTGATTGACAGTCTGCGTGAGATGCGCGGCGAGCTTTCGCCGGAGGAAACGGAACTGAGGGAATTGACCGACAGCGCCCTTACGAAGCTCTGTGCGATGACCGATGAGAAGTTTGCCGAACTGGAGCTGTACCCGGATTTTGACCAGTAAACAACATAACCGCAGGGATGGGGTGGCGATCTGCCACCCCGCCTTTTTACCCCAAAACTGAAAGGAGGACAGAACACTATGCCAACCAAAGCTGAACTATATGCACAGATGGCGGACAAGGTGGCAACACAGCTCACGGGGAGCTGGCAGGAATGGGCAGGGTTTCTCACTACTGCTTCCCGCCTTTACAAGTACCCGTTCCATGAGCAGCTGATGATCTATGCCCAGCGACCGGACGCCACCGCCTGTGCGGAGTACGATTTGTGGAATGAAAAGATGGGCCGTTATGTAAGGCGCGGTTCCAAGGGAATCGCTCTGGTGGATGATTCCGGGGACAGACCTCGCCTGCGTTATGTCTTTGACATTTCCGACACCGGAACCCGTGAACATTCCCGCACTCCCTGGCTGTGGCAGTTGGAGGAGCGCCATCTGGATTCCGTGCAGGCCATGCTGGAGCGCACCTATGATGTTTCCGGTGATGATCTTGCCGGACAGCTCACGGAGGTAGCCGGAAAACTGGCCGAGGAATACTGGACGGAGCATCAGCAGGACTTCTTCTATATCGTTGACGGTTCCTTTTTGGAGGAATATGATGAGTATAACATCGGAGTGCAGTTTAAGGCAGCAGCCACCGTCAGCATCACTTACGCTTTGATGTCCCGCTGCGGACTGGAGACGGAACGCTACTTCGACCACGAAGATTTCATGGCAATCTTTGATTTCAACACCCCGTCCACCATCGGGGCGCTGGGAACAGCGGTCAGCCAGATCAACCAGCAGGTGCTGCGGCAGATCGGCGTTACCGTCCGAAATGCAGAGCGCGAAGCCAACCAAGAAAGGAGCAAACAAGATGAACAATCCCATGACCTACATCCAGAACGGAGACTATCTGATTCCCGACCTGAAACTGAGCCAGCAGCGGTCGAACCCCCTGGGCAAGTACGGCAGGATGAGGAAAACCTACCTGAAAGAACACCGTCCCATCCTCTACAACCAGATGTTGCTGAGCGAGAAGCTGTACCCGCACCTCATCGAGATCGACGAGACCGCCCAGAGCAGACTGGAACAGATGATGCCCCAGCTGGCGAAGGAAGCGGGAGCCACCGAGGAACTGAAAGCCAGCGATCCCATGAAGTGGGTGGGCCTGATGAACACCTGCAAAGCCCAGGCAGAGGAGATCCTGATGGCGGAGCTTATCAACAGCTGACCCTAAACCTGTTCCTCTCCGAAGCGGAGCAGATCCAATCCATAGATGAAGCAGAGAATGTAGCGCATACATCCTCTGCTTTTTCTTTTGCTCAAAATGATATTGACCATGTGCTGCGTTTGGGAGGCAATACAGATCGTCAGAGGGAGCGTGTGGTTGCAGCATTTGAAAAGCAGAAAACCACCGCTGAGATTGCCGAGATACTGAAAACGCTGTACCACGGCGGCAACGGCCTTGGCAGCGTGAGCGCATGGTATGCCGAGGATGGTATCCATCTTTCCCATGGGAAGTCTGTCCGTTATGACAGGTCTGCCCAGGTCATTTCTTGGGAGCGCGCCGCAGAGCGTATCGGGGAGCTTTTGGAAAGTGGTCAGTTTGCCTCCAATGTGGAGCTTGCAGAAGCGGCAGGCTATGAACGCTCCCTCCTCTCGGAAAAGCTCTGGCATCTGTATCACGATTTCAGTGAGGACGCCAGAAAAGCCGGATATTTGTCCTGCCTGTCAGAGATCAAAGGCAATGGTTTCCCGGAGGAGACCCGCCGCCTGACGGAGCAGCTGAGTGACCCGGCTTTCCGCCAGACCCTCAAGGAAGAATACGCTGCCTTCTGGACTGCCTATCAGCAGGACCGTGACCTGTTGCGTTTTCACTATCATAGACCGAGGGAGATCTGGGAGAACCTGAAGGACCTTGACCTGCCCCGCAGGACCTTTTCTTCAGAGCTTTCCAAAGTGCCAACCGTCCAGCACTTTATTACCGAGGATGAGATCGACACCGCCATGACCGGCGGAAGCAGTTTCGCCGGAGGAAAAAGCCGTATCTATGCGTTCTTCATGGAAAACCATACGGATAAGGAAAAAGTGAGATTCCTTAAAGACGAGTATGGCATTGGCGGACGCTCTCATGCCCTGTCCGGCGCAACACACAGCGGCGAAGATCATGATGGGAAAGGACTGCACTATAAAAAGCAGGACTGCCCGGATGTTCACTTGAACTGGGAAAAGGTTGCCAAGCGCATTACCTCACTTGTCCAGAAAGGCCGCTATCTTACCGAACAGGAACAAGCGCAGTATGACAAGATCCAGGCTGAAAAGGATCTGGCAGAAGAAGATGTCATTCATGCCCGGCAGCCGGAGATAGAGGAAGAAACGCCAAAGCCTACCCTTCGGGAGCAGTTTGAGCAGTATAAGCCTGTGGTGACTGCCGCTATTTCCGAGGATACCGCATACCGCAATGCCTGCGGTCATTTTGACCGTGAAAATGCTGTCATCGAGGGCAATGCCGCTGTGCGCCGTGCGGTTCTTGGCTCTAAGGATATGGAGCTGATCCGCCTTTATTCGGATGTGCCGGAGTTCCGCCAACGTTTGCACCGGGAAGTGATCGACGAAACCTATCCAAAGCTCCATGAGCTTCTGCGCCCTCTTTCTCAGGAGGATATTGACAAAGCTCTCTGTGTTTGGAACGGCAATATCGAGAGTAAACACGCTGTCGTCCGCTATATGAAAGACCATGCAAGAGAGAAGGATACCGCTGCATGGCTGGCTCAGGAATACGGTGGCAGCAACAGCCCGTTCGTTGTCCGTGCCGGAAGCCCGGAGGAAACACAGCTGCCCTGGCCGAAGGTACAGCGCAGGCTTGCCCAGCTGATTCAGGAGGACCGGTTCTATACCGAAGAAGAACAGGACCGGTTCGACAACATCGACCCTATTGCCATCCGGGAAGCTCTGGAGGAAAGAGGAATCGTCAACGGACAGGTGGCAGATCCGGAAAAACTGGACAATTCCTCATTTATCCAGCAGGTAATGTCGGATGTAGAGCAGATTGCAGCTGCCGAGACAGAACAGACTTCCGAAGTTTCCATTTCCGATGAGGAATATGATGCAGTTCGCCGCCCGACTCCGCAAAGAACCTCCTATGACCCTGCCGCCCCAGTCTATGCCGTGGGCGATAGCGTGTATATCGAGGATGACGCCTATCAGATCACCGAGCTGCGGGAGGACACCGTGCAGCTTCTGCCCACCGGCATGGTATATCCCATCTACCGGGCAGAGCGCAAAGAACAGTTCGAGCAGCTGATTCGGGCAGACCGCCGCAATGCTTACTATACCGAGTTTCTTCCTATTGACCCGGACAAGGCAGATCAGGACCTGCGGGATGTATTGACCCATGGACTTATGGATGAAGCAGATAAAAAACAGGTTTCCACGCTGCTGCAATCCGGCAGGAGCAACAGCGAGATCGCTTATTGGCTGAGCAGAGCCTATTCTGGTGAGATCGAGACGCTGAATCTGGAGACCGGCGATACTGCCGATTACCGTACCACGGCACAGGGCATGGAGCTGGAAGTCCTGGACGCAGAGGAAAAGCGTCTGGCTGTGCTGTATTTTCGCTGGGATGAGGTTGCGCCTTTGCTGCGCGGGATGTATGCCCGTCAGCTGGATGGCTTTGGACAGGAACGCCCCGAACCGGCTGTCGAATCCCCGACCTTCCATTCCGAGACTGTGGCCGTCTATCCGGGCGATAAGAACAATCTACCTTATGATGTGGTGGTGGAACGGCTGCATATCGAGGAGCCGGAGCCGCCAGCCCCTGTGACAGAGCCGGAGAAAACCTTTGAGGAAGTGCTGGACGAACACCCGGTTTCCATTCAGGTCAATGGCCAGTGGCAGACCTTCCCCAATGCCAAAGCTGCCGAGGAAGCATCTTATGAGGAATACAAGGCTAACCTGCGCCGCAATGCAAAAAACTTCAGCATTACCGATGAGCATTTGGGCGAAGGCGGTCCGAAAGCCAAGTTCCAGGCAAATGTCAATGCGATTCGTTTGCTGAAAGAGCTGGAAGCTGCCGGACAGCAGGCAAGCCCCGAACAGCAGGAGGTTCTTTCTCGATATGTGGGCTGGGGCGGTCTCTCTGATGCGTTTGACCCGGAGAAACCGGTATGGGCTTTAGAGTATGCCCAGCTAAAAGAGCTGCTGACCCCGGAGGAATATACTGCCGCCAGAGGTTCCACCCTCAACGCGCACTACACCAGTCCCACGGTAATCCGGGCAATTTATGAAGCCGTAGGCCGTATGGGATTTGAGACCGGAAATATTCTGGAGCCATCTATGGGTGTGGGCAATTTCTTCGGTATGCTGCCGGAGGAAATGCGAAACAGTCGTCTGTACGGTGTGGAGCTGGACCCTGTTTCCGGGCGCATCGCAAAGCAGCTCTATCCCAAGGCGGACATCACAGTAGGCGGCTTTGAGACCACCGACAGGCGTGACTTCTTTGACCTTGCCATCGGCAATGTGCCTTTCGGTCAGTATCAGGTCAATGACAAAGCCTACAACAAGCTGAATTTTAGTATTCACAACTACTTTTTCGCCAAATCACTGGACCAGGTGCGTCCCGGTGGTGTGGTGGCTTTTGTAACCTCCCGCTATACCATGGACGCCAAGGATTCCACCGTGCGCCGCTATCTTGCCCAGCGTGCCGAGCTGCTGGGAGCGATCCGTCTGCCCAATGACGCGTTCAAAAAGAATGCCGGTGCCGAGGTGGTATCGGACATCATCTTCCTCCAAAAGCGGGACCGCCCGCTGGACATCGTGCCGGAATGGACCCAGACCGGACAGACAGAGGATGGGTTTGCCATCAACCGGTATTTTATCGACCATCCGGAAATGGTGCTGGGCAGACAGGAGCCGGTAAGCACTGCTCATGGTATGGACTACACCGTGAACCCTATCGAGGGACTGGAGCTTTCCGACCAGCTGCATGATGCGGTGAAGTATATTCATGGCACTTATCAGGAGGCAGAGCTGCCGGAGCTGGGCGAAGGCGAAGCCATTGACACCTCCATTCCTGCCGACCCCAATGTGAAGAACTATTCCTATGCCATTGTAGACGGGCAGGTGTACTACCGGGAAAACAGTCGTATGGTGCGCCCTGACCTCAACGCCACCGCCGAAGCCCGCGTGAAAGGTCTTGTGGGACTGCGGGATTGTGTGCAGGAACTGATCGACCTTCAGATGGATGCAGCGGTTCCGGACAGCACCATTCGGGAGAAGCAGTCGGAACTGAACCGGCTCTATGACAGCTTTTCTGCCAAATACGGTCTCATCAATGACCGTGCAAACCGTCTGGCCTATGCAGACGATTCTTCCTATTACCTGCTCTGTGCGCTGGAAGTCATCGATGAGGACGGAAAGCTGGAGCGCAAGGCGGATATGTTCACCAAACGGACCATCAAGCCCCATCAGGCGGTGGCTACCGTGGATACGGCAAGTGAAGCACTGGCGGTGTCTATCTCAGAAAAAGCCTGCGTGGATATGGGCTATATGAGCCAGCTTACCGGAAAAACAAAAGAAGAACTGGCCGGAGAGCTGCAAGGCGTGATCTTCCGTGTACCGGGACAGTTGGAGCAGGACGGAACGCCCCATTATGTGACTGCTGATGAATACCTCTCCGGCAATGTACGCCGCAAACTGCGTCAGGCGCAGCGGGCCGCACAGCAGGACCCGGTTTATGCAGTCAATGTGGAAGCTCTTACCGCCGCCCAGCCCAAAGACCTGGATGCGTCGGAGATCGAGGTGCGTCTGGGCGCTACCTGGATCGACAAGGAATATATCCAGCAGTTTATGTATGAGACCTTCAACACCCCGTTTTATCTCCAGCGCAGTATCGAGGTCAACTATTCGTCCTTTACCGCTGAATGGCAGATCAAGGGGAAATCTTCTGTATCCTACAACGATGTGGCAGCTTATACCACCTATGGAACCAGCCGTGCCAATGCCTACAAGATCTTGGAGGACAGCTTAAACCTGCGTGATGTGCGAATTTATGACACCATTGAGGATGCAGACGGAAAAGAGCGCCGCGTGCTGAACGCCAAGGAGACCACTCTGGCTGCCCAAAAGCAGCAGGCTATCCGGGAAGCCTTCAAGGACTGGATCTGGAAAGATCCGGAGCGCCGCCAGACTCTGGTGCGCCAGTACAACGAAGAAATGAACTCCACCCGTCCCCGTGAGTATGATGGCAGCCACATTACCTTTGGCGGCATGAACCCGGCCATTACCCTGCGGGAACATCAGAAAAGCGCTATCGCCCATGTGCTGTATGGCGGTAATACCCTGTTGGCGCACGAGGTGGGAGCGGGCAAAACCTTTGAGATGGTGGCCGCTGCTATGGAAGCCAAACGCCTGGGCTTGTGCCAGAAATCTCTTTTTGTGGTTCCAAACCACCTGACCGAGCAGTGGGCGTCGGAGTTTCTGCGCCTCTATCCCTCCGCAAATATCCTTGTCACAACCAAAAAGGACTTTGAGACCCATAACCGCAAGAAGTTCTGCGCCCGTATCGCGACCGGTGACTACGATGCCATCATCATGGGACACAGCCAGTTTGAGCGTATCCCCATCAGCCGGGAGCGTCAAGAACGGCTTCTCTATGAACAGATCGACGAGATCACCGAGGGAATCGCAGAGGTGCAGGCCAGTGGCGGCGAGCGTTTTACCGTCAAGCAGCTGGAGCGTACCAAGAAATCGTTGGAGGCCAGACTGGAAAAGCTGCAAGCCGAGGGGCGAAAAGACGATGTGGTAACCTTCGAGCAGCTGGGTGTGGACCGTTTGTTTGTGGACGAGGCCCACAACTATAAAAACCTGTTTCTATACACAAAAATGCGGAATGTGGCAGGCTTATCCACATCGGACGCGCAGAAATCCTCCGATATGTTTGCCAAGTGCCGCTATATGGATGAGATCACCGGAAACCGTGGCGTGATTTTTGCCACCGGCACACCGGTCAGCAACTCCATGACCGAGCTTTACACCATGCAGCGTTACCTTCAGTATGAACGCCTGCAAGAGCTGAACATGACCCACTTCGACTGCTGGGCTTCCCGATTTGGGGAGACCGTCACAGCATTGGAGCTGGCACCGGAGGGAACCGGCTACCGGGCAAGAACGAGATTCAGCAAGTTCTTTAACCTGCCTGAGCTGATGAACCTGTTCAAAGAAGTGGCCGACATTAAGACTGTTGATCAGTTAAATCTCCCTACCCCGGAAGTGGAATACCACAACATCGTGGCACAGCCTACTGAACATCAGCAGGAAATGGTCAAGGCCCTTTCGGAGCGCGCATCGCAGGTACACAGCGGCAGCGTTGACCCATCAGAGGACAATATGCTCAAAATTACCTCGGATGGCCGTAAGCTGGGGCTTGACCAGAGGATCGTCAACCAGATGCTCCCAGATGAACCCGGCACAAAGGTCAATCAGTGCGTAGAGAACATCATGCAGATCTGGCGGGACGGCAAAGCTGACAAGCTGACCCAGCTGGTGTTCTGCGACATTTCTACACCACAGGCAAAAGCTCCTGCAAGCAAGGCGGCGAAAACGCTGGATAATCCACTGCTTCACGCATTGGAAGGCGCTGTGCCTCTGCCGGAGCAGGAACCGGCCTTTACGGTGTATGACGATATTCGTCAGAAGCTCATTGCCCAGGGGATGCCTGCTGACCAGATCGCTTTTATCCATGAGGCCAATACCGAGGTGCGGAAAAAGGAGCTGTTCTCCAAAGTCCGTACCGGTCAGGTGCGTGTGCTTATGGGCAGCACCGCCAAGATGGGCGCAGGCACCAATGTGCAGGACCGTCTGGTGGCACTTCATGACCTGGACTGTCCGTGGAGACCGGGAGACCTTGCCCAGCGCAAGGGTCGTATCGAGCGTCAGGGTAACAAGAATCCTCTTGTCCATGTGTACCGCTATGTGACAGAAGGAACCTTTGATGCATACCTCTGGCAGACGGTGGAGAATAAGCAGAAATTCATCAGCCAGATCATGACTTCTAAATCGCCGGTGCGTTCCTGCGATGATGTGGATGAAACGGCGCTTTCCTTTGCCGAGATCAAGGCTCTGTGTGCCGGAGATCCCCGCATCAAGGAGCGTATGGATTTGGATGTGGAGGTATCCCGCCTGAAGCTGATGAAAGCCGACCACCAGAGCAAGCAATATCGTCTGGAGGACCAGCTGCTCAAATACTTCCCGGAGGAGATTGAAAAGCACAAAGGTTTTATCAAGGGCTTTGAATCCGATCTGGAGGTTTTGGCAGCTCACCCGCACCCAGAGGACGGCTTTGCCGGTATGGAGATTCGTGGAGACCTGCTGACCGATAAGGAGAACGCTGGTGCAGCTCTTTTGGATGCCTGCAAGGAGGTCAAAACCTCCGATCCGGTGCAGATCGGCAGCTACCGGGGCTATGCCATGTCTGTGGAATTTTCCGCTTGGAAACAGGAATATACGCTCCTGCTAAAAGGACAGATGACCCACAGGGCAACCCTTGGTACAGACCCTCGCGGAAATCTTACCCGTATCGACAATGCCCTCGCCCAGATGCCCCAGCGTTTGGAGGCGGCAAAGGCCCAGCTGGATAACCTCTATCAGCAGCAGGCTGCGGCAAAGGAGGAAGTCGGAAAGCCATTCCTTTATGAAGAAGAACTGAGAAGCAAAAACGCCCGTCTGGTGGAGCTGGATACCCTGCTCAACATCGACGGAAAGGGGCAGGCACATACCGAGTCTGTTGTTGCCAAAAGCACACGGCCTTCGGTGCTGGATAACCTAAAACGCCCGGTGCAACCCCGCAGTACAGACAAGAAACCAAAACAGCATGAGGAGGTGCGGTAACATGAATACTAACGATCTGAATACAGCTCTTTATGAAAAGATGGCTGCCGAACAGGACAAGTTCCGGGACTGGCTGAAAAGCCAGCCCCCGGAAGAAGTCTTAAACCATGCCTATGAGTACACCATCCGCGAGGACATCGTGATGGCAATGGAGGAACTGGAGTTGACCGACACCCAGGCTCAGGCACTTTTGGAATCTCCCTCTCCATTGACGGATGTGTACCGCTATTTTGAAAAGCTGGAGACCGGCTATATGGGTGTGATCCGGGACAGCATTGAAAGCCGTGCCGACGATGTGTGCAGAGCCAAAGAGGAACTGCGAACAACACCGGTCTATCCATATTCTGCTGCCTATGCGTCCGAGCATGGGGAAATGGCACAGTACAACCTCTCATATCAGGCGAACAGCGCCTGCAAAGAAGCCATTGAGCAGACCATCAGCGCCCACTATGCAGAGAACCGGCTGGATACGGAGGCGGCGGTCAAAGATGTGCTGCAAAAGTTCGGGACGGAACGGGTACAGTTCATTCTTGCAAACACCATCCAGCACAAGAACCATGACGGGCGTATCTCTCAGGACAATAAAGCCTGGGCAAAAACCATTCCCATGCCGGAGGACAGCGGCGCTTCCCGCCACTGCGCCTATCTGGTTGTGGATGGGGTCAATCCCGGTCTGACCGACCTGTTTACCAGGCAGGCCAGAAAAACCATGCAGGAACAGCAGAAAAGTTCTGTCCTGCAAAAGCTCAAACAGGAACCGCCTGCCCATAAGCCTGCCGCCCCGAAGAAACAGGAGCCGGAGCGATGAGCAGCCCCAAGCGCAAGCGGGATGTGCCGGTTCTGTTTTGGGTATCCGCTGATGAAATGGAGTTGATTCAGCAGAAAATGGCACAGTTTGGGACAAAAAACCTGAGCGCCTATCTGCGGAAAATGGCTGTGGACGGCTATGTGGTGCAGCTGGATTTGCCGGAACTGAAAGAACTGGTATCCCTGCTGCGCCGGAGCAGCAACAACTTAAACCAGCTGACCCGCAAGGTGCATGAGACCGGGCGGATTTATGATGCTGACTTGGAGGATATATCCCAGCGGCAGGAACAGTTATGGGACGGAGTTAAAGAGATACTGACACAACTCTCCAAACTTTCGTAACCGGGACAAATACCCCATCTGCGGAGGGAGAAACGGCATTTCTTCGCCGCACCTTCCTCCGCTTTTTCTTTTTGTCTGTATCCTTGTCTTTTGACTGTCCGTACCGGATAATATGAGTAGAATAAGAAGCGTAGTAAAGGAGTGAAAACAGATGCTGACCTTTGAAAAGGTGCTGGAGATTTTTGCGGATTACCTGACCGCAGACGAGACCATAGAAGTTTATATCAGCCGCCATGGATGTGTAAGAGTTGAATTTGACCAAGATTTTCACTATTGCTCTGGCGAGGTGTGCCATACTCCCAAGGAACTGTTCGACCTCTTAGCCGATGATTACCGGACTTATCTGGAGATTGAACTGACCAAAGGAAAATGGGAAGTGACGGAAGATGATGAGAGAGAAGCGGATGCCCTGTGCAAACGGCATCTGGAGCGTTGGAAGGAGGAACAGGAATGAAGATTTTGAAATGTCTGCTGATGATCGTAACTGCACCAGTCGTTTTGGTGTTGACGCTTTTTGTCTGGTTCTGCACGGGTCTGATCTACATATCCGGTCTGGTGCTTGGTCTACTAAGCACGGTAATTGCTCTGCTTGGCGTGGCTGTGCTGATTACCTATTCCCCGCAGAATGGTGTGATTTTGCTGGTTATGGCATTTTTGATTAGCCCGATGGGGCTGCCGCTGGCTGCGATCTGGCTGCTGGGAAAGGTGCAGAGTTTGAAATTTGCGATCCAGGATTGGATGTATGGGTAAATGATGTGAATATAATCTGGAATGAAAAGAAGCAGGACAATGGGAGATGAGACCCAATGCCCTGCTTCTCTGTTTATTCGGAACGAACTGTAATATATTTTTGATGTTTACTTTTCGGTTTATCGGGAAGTGTCATTTTGAGTGTTCCATTGTTCAATAGCGGACGCAGATATTTTTGTGTAAAGTTTTTTGTGTTTTTGTATCCACAGTGTTCTGCGATTTCTAATTTTGAATGTGGTTCTATGCAAAATGCAAGGATTTTATCATGGGTTGCATCATGGGTTGCGTCATAGGTCTTATCATGGGTCGTTTCTATGATAGAAGGACCATGATGGTAATTTACATTTTTCAAGATGACTCTGAAATCTGTCGCTGTTGAGGAAAATTCGGGCTTATATGCCTCTGTGTATCCAGGCAGCTTTTCAGTTTCACTGACGATTTTGCGCAGACCACTTCCACGGCGTTCCATGTACTTCATGCGGTGGAACAGGTCAGCGATCACAGGGTTTCGTCGCATCGAACGAATACTGTAAATATCGTATTCCTGAATTGAGCCGCCGCCAAACATACCGCCCGGAGATGTGATTTCCACCCGATCATCAAACATATCAATGTGGACTTCGCTGCCAAGCACAATATAATCACGATGGATGAGAGCGTTGACAAGAGCCTCTGTTACAGCTCGTTCAGCATAATCCGGCTTGTCTACCCGATACTGAGCTTCTTTGACAAAACGGACTTTGGAATTATTGCGAATAAATTCACTGCCGCTTTTCAGTAAATAAATCAAATTCCCCTCGTATTCCTTATCGTCCAGCGCATCATCAAAGATAGAGCCTTTTTCCAAGCCATTCCACCGGGTACAGAACATACGGGAGTTATAAACTGTGTGCTGATCGGTCATGAGCTTTCCGGCATTGGTCAAGAACCCATTTTTGTCAGCCAAACCGAAGGAGACATAATCGGATGGCTCGAAGCGGAGGCCGGTTCGTTCCAGATAGGTTGCCTCCAGGAGTGTGAAGCTGTAATCCTTTTTCACAGCTTCTGTTGTTAAGGTGTCAAAGGACTGATTGGTTCCCTTTAAGATCAGTTCATTCACAATGTAATCCGGTGCAATTACGCTTTCATTTCCAACACGGATGTATGCCTCCATCACGCCGTCTGCCTTGTAATAGTATGGGGTGCTGCGGCCAGGAGAAACCTCCAGAGCCAACAGGTTTTTACCATCTTCCTGCAATGGCTTTAAGATAAACTGCGGTAATGGTGTGATACGTTCTTTGATTAAGCGGCTGATCGCTTCAGCATCCTTTTGAACATCGGACAAGCCGATAGGCTCCCGGTCATCAGAGACTCCGAAAAACAGAGTGCCGCCGATCCCATTGGAAAAGGCACTGACACTTTTTAACCAGCTTTTTGGCTTTTTTGTTTCGAGAGCAACTTTGAAATCACATTCCGTTGCTTCGGCAATGAGCTGTTCTATCATAAAATCCCTCCCTTGAGGTTGTAGAATGTTCTTTTTTATTATACCCAGCGGAGAAAGTTATTGCAACGATAGAAGCAAAGAGTTCAGCGAAAAAATATTTATGAGAGGAGGGCCTTCTATTATGGCAACTACAAGAATCATGCCGCTTCATGTTGGCAAGGGTCGCACAGAAAGTCGGGCAATCAGTGACATCATCGACTATGTAGCAAATCCACAGAAAACAGATAACGGCAAGCTCATTACCGGCTATGCGTGTGACAGCCGGACTGCGGATGCGGAGTTCCTTCTGGCAAAGCGGCAGTACATTGCCGCTACTGGACGAGTGCGTGGCGCAGATGATGTGATTGCCTATCATGTGCGCCAGTCCTTCCGCCCTGGTGAGATTACCCCGGAAGAAGCAAACCGGCTGGGCGTAGAATTTGCAAAGCGTTTTACTAAAGGCAATCATGCCTTTGTGGTCTGCACTCATATAGACAAAGCCCACGTTCATAATCACATTATCTGGTCATCGGTCAGCTTAGAATATGACCGGAAGTTCCGCAATTTTTGGGGCAGCACCAAGGCGGTTCGTCGGCTAAGTGACACCATCTGTATTGAGAATGGACTGTCCATTGTAGAGAATACGAAACTTCACGGAAAGAGCTATAACAAATGGCTGGGCGATCAGGCAAAGCCCTCTCACCGAGAGCTGCTGCGAGTAATGATTGACCGTGCGCTGGAGCAGAATCCAGCGGACTTTGATGCGCTGCTGAAACTGCTTTCCGAAATGGGCTGCGAGGTATCCCGGCGCGGGAAAGCGATCCGGCTCAAAGCACCCGGCTGGAAGAATGTAGCCCGCATGGATGACAAGCTGGGGGCCGGGTACAGTGAAGCGGAAATTCGTGCGGTGCTGGCCGGAGAAAAACAGCATACGCCCCGTAAAAAAAACGTCGTGCAGCCGGAGCCGCCGAAGGTCAATCTACTGGTGGACATTCAGGCAAAATTGCAGGCCGGAAAGGGTGCTGGCTATGCTCGATGGGCCAAAGTTTTCAATCTGAAGCAAATGGCGCAGACCATGAATTACCTGTCAGAGCATAACCTGCTGGAGTATGCGGTTTTGGAAGAAAAGGCTACGGCTGCCACGGCACATCACAATGAACTTTCGGCGCAGATCAAAGCGGCTGAAAAGCGCATGGCAGAGATCGCTGTTCTGCGTACTCACATCGTAAATTATGCCAAGACCCGTGAGGTCTATGTGGCATACCGCAAGGCGGGCTACTCTAAGAAATTCCGGGAAAAACATGAGGAAGAAATTCTGCTCCACCAGGCTGCTAAGAATGCCTTTGATGAGATGGGCGTCAAGAAGCTGCCCAAGGTCAAAGAGTTGCAGACGGAGTACGCGAAATTGCTGGAAGAAAAGAAAAAGACCTATGCCGAGTACCGGCGTTCCCGTGAGGAAATGCGGGAGCTTTTAACGGCAAAGGCAAATGTAGATCGAGTGCTGAAAATGGAGGTAGAACAGGATGTTGAAAAAGAAAAAGACCACGGCCAGCGGTAAGCTGGTCCTGGTCAAAAGCGTTCGCAGAACGCGCAGCCACAGAATGAAATTCTGTGTTCAAAGGGGCTTGGGGGCGCTGCCCTCAACAAGCAAGCAGAGAGGAAAATCACAAAGGGATTTTCTTCTCTGCG
>OBYS01000814.1_pt1 | contig 14164 bp, 9 predicted proteins | sample 1476791 | NCBI WGS metagenome assembly OBYS01 (sample SAMEA2580205, study PRJEB22360) | human gut metagenome | biome: human gut; feature: human-associated habitat; material: faeces | place: Denmark | collected 2008/2010
CCAGAAACGGTTGGTCACTGGAGAAATATGGTGTGCAAGCCGTAGATAAACGCTCGAAAACATTGGACCAAACAGAATTGCTCAATCAAGCACAAGATCCTTATGTTACTTTCCGCGAAGCTTACTATCAGAATTTAGAATTTAAAGTAAATGATGGCAAAGTAAAAGAAAGTTCACATAAAGAATTGTCTGATGATGTATTAAAAGAGATTGACTAATCAGAATACTTAATGTTAAAGGAAAATATCATGACTAAAATCATTCACACAGAAAAAGCCCCAGCAGCAATCGGTCCCTATGTTCAAGCGGTAGATTTAGGTAATTTAGTTTTAACATCAGGTCAAATCCCGGTTAATCCAGCAACGGGTGAAGTGCCAAAAGATATTGTAGTTCAGGCACGTCAATCGTTAGAAAACGTGAAAGCGATTATTGAACAGGCTGGTTTGAAAGTAGGTGATATTGTGAAAACCACGGTGTTTGTGAAAGATCTTAATGATTTTGCAGCAGTAAATGCAGAGTATGAGAAATTCTTTAAAGAAAATAATCACCCTAATTTCCCTGCTCGTTCTTGCGTAGAAGTTGCTCGCTTGCCAAAAGATGTTGGCTTAGAAATCGAAGCGATTGCGGTAAGAAAATAATAGGAAAGTGCGGTTAAAATCTGCAGATTTTTTCTACAATAGACTTTACAAGAGCGAGATTAATCACTATAATCTCGCTCCTAAATTGCGCTTAGCGTAAAATTTCTGGTTGGTGCTTGACCTATTCAAGCCCCGTCCAAGACCGTAGGGAATGGTTAGCAATAATCGTCTTAATAATCCTACGTAGATGGTGAACAGAATAAGAATATTTCTTGCTTCTGGGCACCGAAGTCGTCCTAGTCTGAAAGATAACTCTTTCGATGAGGTAAATTAATTCCGAGAAATCGGAGTGTATTCAGGAGCTAAAAGCCAATGGCATTAAATCTTCAAGACAAACAAGCAATTGTTGCCGAAGTAAATGAAGCAGCCAAAGGTGCACTTTCAGCAGTAATCGCGGACTCTCGCGGTGTAACTGTTGATAAAATGACTGAATTACGTAAAGCAGCTCGTGAAGCTGGTGTAACAATGCGCGTTGTTCGTAATACTTTATTACGTCGTGCGGTTGAAGGCACTGATTTCGAATGCTTACAAGATACGTTTGTAGGTCCAACACTTATCGCATTTTCTAATGAACACCCAGGTGCAGCAGCACGTTTATTCAAAGATTTTGCTAAAGCAAACGATAAGTTTGAAATTAAAGGTGCAGCCTTTGAAGGTAAGATCCAAGATGTTGAATTCTTAGCAACATTACCAACTTACGAAGAAGCAATTGCACGTTTAATGGGCACAATGAAAGAAGCTGCGGCAGGCAAACTTGTTCGCACTTTTGCGGCATTACGCGACAAATTACAAGAAGCAGCTTAATCATTAAGCGTTTCTTACTTCATTTAACTTTATTAATTTTAGGAATTGATTGTTATGTCATTAACTAACGAACAAATCATTGAAGCGATCGCTTCTAAATCTGTAACTGAAATCGTTGAATTAATCGCAGCGATGGAAGAAAAATTCGGCGTTTCTGCAGCAGCAGTAGCAGCAGCTCCAGCAGCTGGCGGTGCAGCAGCAGCGGCAGAAGAAAAAACTGAATTCGACGTAGTTCTTGCTGAAGCTGGTGCTAACAAAGTAGCAGTTATCAAAGCAGTACGTGGTGCAACTGGTTTAGGCTTAAAAGAAGCTAAAGACTTAGTTGAATCTGCTCCAGCTAACTTAAAAGAAGGCGTTTCTAAAGAAGAAGCTGAAGCACTTAAGAAAGAATTAGAAGAAGCTGGTGCAAAAGTAGAAATCAAATAATTTTTGATTCACTTATGTCCTGTTTCTCAGGCTTAATGGCTGGTGGTTTACCATCAGCCATTTTGTGCTATCAAAAACAGCACAAAAAAACAGATAGGCATTTTCCGTTTAATGGTATCTGTTTCCACTTAAATTAATCAGACGTTTTAATTTAAGTAGCCCACTACAGAAGTAAGGTTCAGAGTGCGGTATCCGAAACGGCGTCAATCTCCGATATAAATAAAAAACGTCAATTAATTTGACCGCACTTTTTTATATCAACTCGGTCTCACTAAAATTTACAGAGGAAAACCAATAATGGGTTACTCCTATACTGAGAAAAAACGAATTCGTAAAGACTTCGGCAAACGTCCGCAAGTTTTAAATGTACCTTATTTATTAACTATCCAATTAGATTCTTTTGATAAATTCATTCAAAAAGATCCTGAAGGTCAACAAGGCTTAGAAGCTGCATTCCGTTCTGTTTTTCCAATCGTAAGCAATAACGGTTATACAGAATTACAATATGTTGATTACCGTTTAGAAGAACCAGAATTTGATGTACGTGAATGTCAAATTCGTGGTTCAACTTATGCAGCAGGTTTACGCGTAAAATTACGTTTAGTTAGCTACGATAAAGAATCTTCATCACGCGCAGTCAAAGACATTAAAGAAAGCGAAGTATATATGGGTGAAATCCCATTAATGACTGACAACGGTACCTTTGTCATCAATGGTACTGAGCGTGTTATAGTTTCACAATTACACCGTAGCCCGGGCGTATTCTTTGATTCTGACAAAGGTAAAACACACTCTTCAGGTAAAGTGCTTTATAACGCACGCATTATCCCTTACCGTGGTTCTTGGTTAGATTTTGAATTTGATCCAAAAGATAACTTATATGCGCGTATTGACCGCCGTCGTAAATTACCGGCAACCATTATTTTACGTGCGTTAGGTTACACCGTTGAAGAAATCTTAAACTTATTCTTCGACAAAGTAACTTTTGAGATCGCTGGCAATAAATTACTCATGACATTAGTGCCAGAACGTTTACGTGGTGAAACGGCGACATTTGATATTGAAGCAAATGGCAAAGTCTATGTAGAACGCGGTCGTCGTATCACAGCTCGTCACATCAAAGCATTAGAAAAAGATAATGTGACACAAGTTGAAGTGCCAACTGAATATATCGCAGGTAAAGTTGCCGCGAAAGATTACGTTGATCTTGAATCAGGTGAAATTATTTGCCCAGCAAATGGCGAAATTTCTTTAGAAGTGTTAGCGAAATTATCGCAAGCAGGCTATAAAGTTATCGAAACATTATTCACGAATGACTTAGATTACGGTCCGTATATTTCTGAAACATTACGTGTTGATCCAACTTACGATCGTGTAAGTGCATTATATGAAATCTATCGTATGATGCGTCCAGGTGAACCACCTACACCAGAATCTTCAGAAGCATTATTCAATAACTTATTCTTCTCTGCAGAACGTTATGATTTATCTGCAGTAGGTCGTATGAAGTTTAATCGCTCATTAGGTATTCCTGAAGGTGAGGGCACAGGTATTTTAAGTAACGACGATATCATTCGTGTGATGAAAAAACTCATCGATATCCGTAATGGTCGTGGTGAAGTGGATGATATCGACCACTTGGGTAACCGTCGTATTCGTTCTGTGGGTGAAATGGCAGAAAACCAATTCCGTATTGGTTTAGTTCGTGTAGAAAGAGCCGTTAAAGAGCGTTTATCTTTAGGCGATTTAGATGCGATCACGCCACAAGACTTAATTAATCCAAAACCAATTTCTGCGGCAGTGAAAGAATTCTTTGGTTCTTCACAACTTTCGCAATTCATGGACCAAAACAACCCATTATCAGAAGTAACACACAAACGTCGTATTTCTGCATTAGGTCCAGGCGGTTTAACGCGTGAACGTGCTGGCTTTGAGGTGCGTGACGTACATAACACTCACTATGGTCGTTTATGTCCAATCGAAACCCCTGAAGGTCCAAACATCGGTTTGATCAACTCACTTTCTGCGTTTGCTCGTACTAACGATTATGGTTTCTTAGAAACACCATATCGTAAAGTGGTTGATGGTCAAGTAACCGAAGAAATCGAATATTTATCTGCAATTGATGAAGCAAACTACATCATTGCACAGGCGAACTCAAACCTTGATGAGAACAATCGCTTTACAGATGCATTCGTTACTGCACGTGGTGAACGTGGTGAATCAGGTCTTTATAAACCAGAAGAAATTCACTATATGGACGTTTCAACCCAACAAGTTGTATCTGTGGCAGCAGCGTTAATTCCATTCTTAGAGCATGACGATGCGAACCGTGCCTTAATGGGTGCGAACATGCAACGTCAAGCGGTTCCTACTTTACGTGCTGATAAGCCGTTAGTGGGTACAGGTATGGAAAAACCAATCGCACTTGACTCAGGTGTGGCGGTTGTAGCGAAACGTGGTGGTACAGTTCAATATGTTGATGCTTCTCGTATCGTTATTAAAGTAAATGAAGACGAAACTGTAGCAGGCGAAGCGGGTATTGATATTTATAACTTAATTAAATACACCCGTTCTAACCAAAATACCTGTATCAACCAAATTCCTTGTGTGAATTTAGGCGATCCAATTAACCGTGGTGAAGTGTTAGCAGATGGTCCTTCAACAGACTTAGGTGAATTAGCATTAGGTCAAAATATCCGTGTGGCGTTCATGCCTTGGAACGGTTATAACTTCGAAGACTCAATGTTAGTTTCCGAGCGTGTTGTACAACAAGACCGCTTCACGACAATCCACATTCAAGAATTATCTTGTGTGGCGCGTGATACTAAATTAGGTTCTGAAGAAATCACTGCGGATATTCCAAACGTAGGTGAATCTGCATTAAGCAAATTGGATGAATCAGGTATCGTTTATGTGGGTGCTGAAGTGAAAGGTGGCGACATCTTAGTCGGTAAAGTCACCCCTAAAGGTGAAACGCAATTAACACCAGAAGAAAAATTGTTACGTGCAATCTTCGGTGAAAAAGCATCTGATGTGAAAGACTCTTCATTACGTGTACCAAATAGCGTAAGCGGTACTGTAATTGACGTTCAAGTCTTCACCCGTGATGGCGTAGAAAAAGACAAACGTGCATTAGAAATTGAAGAAATGCAGTTAAAACAAGCTAAGAAAGACCTTTCTGATGAATTAGAAATCTTAGAAGCTGGCTTGTTTGCTCGTGTGCGCAATGTCCTTATCGCTGGCGGTATTGATGCGGCTCAATTAGATAAAATGGATCGCACAAAATGGTTAGAACAAACCATTTCAGATGAAAAAAAACAAAACCAATTAGAACAGCTTGCTGAGCAATATGAAGAGTTACGTAAAGAGTTTGAACACAAACTTGAAGTAAAACGTAAGAAAATCATTAAAGGCGATGACCTAGCACCAGGCGTGTTAAAAGTGGTTAAAGTTTACCTAGCGGTGAAACGTCACATCCAACCGGGTGATAAAATGGCGGGTCGTCACGGTAACAAAGGTGTTATCTCAAAAATCAACCCTGTGGAAGACATGCCATACGATGAAAACGGTCAACCGGTTGAAATCGTATTGAACCCACTGGGTGTACCATCTCGTATGAACATCGGTCAGATCTTAGAGACCCACTTAGGCTTAGCTGCTAAAGGTATCGGTGATCAAATCAATGCGATGATCAAACAAAAACAAGATGTTGAGAAACTTCGTGGCTATATGCAAAAAGCATACGATTTAGGTCATGGCGCACAAAAAGTGGATTTAAGCACCTTTAGTGATGACGAAATCATGCGTTTAGCAGAAAACCTACGTAAAGGTTTACCGGTAGCAACACCAGTGTTTGATGGTGCTGATGAGCAAGAAATCAAAGAAATGTTGAAACTTGGTGGCTTACCAACTTCAGGTCAGATCACATTATACGATGGCCGTACAGGTGAGAAATTCGAGCGTCCAGTAACTGTAGGTTATATGTACATGCTCAAATTGAACCACTTAGTTGATGACAAAATGCATGCTCGTTCAACTGGTTCTTATAGTCTTGTTACTCAACAACCACTTGGTGGTAAAGCACAATTCGGTGGTCAGCGTTTCGGAGAGATGGAGGTATGGGCACTTGAAGCATACGGTGCGGCTTACACCTTACAAGAAATGTTAACTGTGAAATCCGATGACGTGAACGGCCGTACGAAGATGTATAAAAACATCGTTGGTGGCAACCAGCAAATGGATCCGGGTACACCGGAATCTTTCAACGTAATTATGAAAGAAATCCGTTCACTTGGTTTGAATATCGAGTTAGACGAAGAGTAATCGACAAACCTGTCTTCCTCTGTTCGCAGGGGAAGCCAAAGGAAGAAATCGCCGAAGTGCGGTTAAAAAACAAAAGATTTTTGACCGCACTTTGAAACCCTTAACTCCGACAGGAGACTATTTGTGAAAGACTTAGTTAAGTTTTTAAAAGCACAATCAAAAACGAGTGAAGATTTTGATGTGATTAAAATTGGGTTAGCTTCTCCAGACATGATCCGTTCTTGGTCATTTGGTGAAGTTAAAAAACCTGAAACAATCAACTATCGTACGTTCAAACCTGAGCGTGACGGTCTTTTCTGTGCACGTATTTTCGGGCCAGTAAAAGATTACGAATGTTTATGCGGTAAATATAAACGCTTAAAACACCGTGGTGTGATTTGTGAAAAATGTGGTGTTGAAGTAACACAAACTAAAGTACGTCGTGAACGTATGGGCCACATTGAATTGGCTTGTCCTGTGGCGCACATTTGGTTCTTAAAATCACTTCCGTCTCGTATCGGTTTATTACTTGATATGCCGTTACGTGATATTGAGCGTGTGCTTTATTTTGAAATGTACATCGTGACCGAACCGGGTATGACCGATTTGGAACGTGGACAGTTATTAACTGAAGAACAATTCCTTGATGCAGAAGACCGTTGGCAAGATGAATTCGAAGCGAAAATGGGTGCTGAAGCAATTCAAGATTTACTAAAAGGTATTGATCTTGAAGTGGAATGTGAAAAATTACGTGAAGAGTTACAAGAAACTAACTCTGAAACAAAACGTAAAAAAATCACTAAACGCTTAAAATTATTAGAAGCGTTCCAACAGTCTGGTAATAAACCAGAGTGGATGGTGATGACTGTATTACCGGTACTTCCACCAGATTTACGTCCGTTAGTACCATTAGATGGTGGTCGTTTTGCAACTTCTGACTTGAACGATTTATATCGTCGCGTGATCAACCGTAACAACCGTTTAAAACGTTTATTAGATTTAATCGCACCAGATATTATCGTGCGTAACGAAAAACGTATGTTACAAGAATCTGTTGATGCGTTATTAGATAATGGTCGTCGTGGTCGTGCGATTACGGGTTCTAACCGTCGTCCATTGAAATCACTTGCGGATATGATCAAAGGTAAACAAGGTCGTTTCCGTCAAAACTTATTAGGTAAACGTGTTGACTATTCAGGCCGTTCTGTAATCACTGTAGGTCCATACTTGCACTTACACCAATGTGGTTTACCGAAGAAAATGGCATTGGAATTATTCCGTCCGTTTATCTACGCAAAATTAGAAAGCCGTGGTTATGCAACTACAATCAAAGCGGCTAAGAAAATGGTTGAGCGTGAAGATGCGATCGTTTGGGATATCTTGGCAGAAGTTATTCGTGAGCACCCAATTCTATTGAACCGTGCACCGACACTTCACCGTTTAGGTATCCAAGCGTTTGAACCACTTCTAATCGAAGGTAAAGCAATCCAGTTACACCCGCTCGTTTGTGCGGCGTTCAACGCGGACTTCGATGGTGACCAAATGGCGGTTCACGTACCATTAACACTTGAAGCTCAGTTAGAAGCGCGTGCGTTAATGATGTCAACCAACAACGTACTTTCACCAGCAAACGGTGATCCTATTATCGTTCCATCACAAGACGTGGTATTAGGTCTTTACTATATGACCCGTGAAAAAGTGAACGGTAAAGGCGAAGGCATGTTATTGCAAGATCCGCGCGAAGCTGAAAAAGCCTATCGCACAGGTGAAGCAGAGTTACATTCTCGCGTTAAAGTACGTATTACTGAATATGTGAAAAATGAAGCTGGCGAATTCGAAGAGAAAACCACATTAACCGATACCACTATCGGTCGTGCAATCTTATGGATGATCGCGCCAAAAGGTATGCCTTATTCATTGTTTAACCAAACATTAGGTAAAAAAGCAATTTCTAAACTTATCAACGAAGCTTATCGTCGTTTAGGTTTGAAAGAAGCAGTAATGTTTGCTGACCATATTATGTATACCGGTTTTGCTTATGCTGCACGTTCAGGTTCTTCTGTGGGTATCGACGATATGGTTATCCCAGAGAAAAAATACGAAATTATTTCTGCAGCGGAAGCTGAAGTGGCTGAAATTCAAGAACAGTTCCAATCTGGTCTTGTAACAGCCGGTGAGCGTTATAACAAAGTCATCGATATTTGGGCTGCAGCAAATGAGCGTGTAGCTAAAGCGATGATGGAAAACTTATCTCAGGAAGAAGTTATCAACCGTGAAGGTAATCCTGAGAAACAAGCCTCTTTCAACAGTATCTTTATGATGGCTGACTCTGGTGCGCGTGGTTCTGCAGCTCAGATTCGTCAGTTAGCAGGTATGCGTGGTTTGATGGCGCGTCCAGATGGTTCGATCATAGAAACTCCAATTACAGCGAACTTCCGTGAAGGTTTGAACGTACTTCAGTACTTTATTTCAACCCACGGTGCGCGTAAAGGTTTGGCGGATACCGCATTAAAAACAGCAAACTCTGGTTACTTAACTCGTCGTTTAGTTGACGTAGCACAAGACTTAGTGATCGTTGAAGATGACTGTGGTACGCACGAAGGTTTAGTCATGACCCCATTAATCGAAGGTGGTGATGAGAAAGTTCCACTTCGCGAATTAGTGTTAGGTCGTGTTGTGGCTGAAGATGTGTATAAACCAGGTACAGAAGAAGTATTAATTGCACGTAACACTTTATTAGATGAAAAACTTTGTGATGTGTTAGATGCAAACTCAGTGGACAGCGTAAAAGTACGTTCTGTTGTAACTTGTGATACTGACTTCGGTGTATGTGCGAAATGTTACGGTCGTGACTTAGCGCGAGGTCACCTCATCAACCAAGGTGAAGCAGTTGGTGTTATCGCTGCTCAATCTATCGGTGAACCAGGTACACAGTTAACCATGCGTACGTTCCACATCGGTGGTGCAGCTTCTGCAGCAGCGAAAGAATCTAGCGTACAAATCAAAAACAACGGTACTTTACACCTTGCTAATGCGAAATTCGTTGTTAATGACGAAGGTAAATTAGTTTTAACTTCTCGTAATACTGAATTAACCGTAACTGATGCATTTGGTCGTACGAAAGAGCACTATAAAGTGCCTTACGGTACTGTATTGAATAAAGCAGACGGTCAAGAAGTATCCGCGGGTGAAACAGTGGCAAACTGGGATCCACATACTATGCCAGTTGTCTCTGAGGTATCAGGTTTTGTGAAATTCGTTGATATCGTGGATGGTTTAACTGTAACGCGTCAAACGGATGAATTAACCGGTCTTTCTTCTATCGTGGTACAAGACGTGGGTGAACGTGCAACAGCAGGTAAAGATTTACGTCCAACCATCAAATTAGTTGATGCAAAAGGTAACGATATCTTCTTACCTGAAACTGACGTTATTGCGCAATACTTCTTACCAGGTAAAGCAATCGTAAGTTTAGATGACGGTGCGGAAGTGAAAGTGGGTGAACCACTTGCACGTATTCCACAAGAATCTGTGGGTACTAAAGATATTACCGGTGGTCTTCCACGCGTTGCTGATTTATTCGAAGCACGTAAACCGAAAGAGCCTGCAATCTTGGCAGAAATTTCAGGTATCGTGTCCTTTGGTAAAGAAACCAAAGGTAAACGTCGCTTATTAATCACCCCAACTGAAGGTGAAATCTACGAAGAAATGATTCCAAAATGGCGTCAACTCAACGTATTTGAAGGTGAGATGGTTGAACGTGGTGACGTGATTTCTGATGGTGCAGAGACTCCGCATGATATCTTACGTTTACGCGGTGTTCGTGCTGTAACTGAATATATCGTGAACGAAGTGCAAGAAGTTTACCGCTTACAAGGGGTAAAAATTAACGATAAGCACATCGAAGTTATCGTACGTCAAATGTTACGTAAAGCAGTCATCACGAAAGCTTATGACAGCGAATTCCTTGAAGGGGAACAAGTTGAAGTGGCTCGCGTGAAAATTGTAAACCGTAAACGTGAAGCGGAAGGTAAACCACCAGTTGAATTCGAACGTGAATTACTTGGTATTACCAAAGCGTCATTGGCGACAGAATCCTTCATTTCTGCGGCATCGTTCCAAGAAACCACTCGCGTGCTTACTGAAGCAGCGGTGGCGGGTAAACGTGATGAATTACGCGGTTTGAAAGAGAACGTAATCGTAGGTCGTTTAATCCCTGCTGGTACTGGTTTTGCGTATCACCAAGGTCGTCACAAAAAACGTATTGTAGACGATGTTGTGATTAAATTGTCTGAAGACGATGAAGCAGCAATTGCTGATGAATTCGTGATGACAGCAGATGATGCAACAACTAACTTAGCAGAAATGCTTAATATGGCAGATGATGCGGAGTAATCGCTAATTGCTAAAAAAGAAAACCCGAGTTTAGGCTCGGGTTTTTTATTATCTTAATACAGAAAGTGCGGTCAGTTTTTGATGCGTTTTTCGTTTGGAAAAGTATCGTAAAAATGACCGCACTTTCTTTTAATCAATAAAAAAGCCACCTTATCGGTGGCTTTGAAATATTTTGCTTAAGATGAGATTACCAACCTTTTACAACGCCATCTTTAAAGTGTTTTTTCGCTTCTTGGTAAACTTCTTCAGTTTGGTATGCTTTCACGAAATCTTGGATCGCTTTGCTGTCTTTGTTATCAGTACGTGCAACGATGATGTTTACGTATGGAGAATCTTTATCTTCTACGAATACGCCATTATCTTGTGCATTTAAGCCAACTTGACCCGCATAAGTGTTATTTACAACAGCAAGATCAACATCATCTAATGCACGAGCTGCAACAGAGGTATCTACTTCAGAAATTTTTAAGTTTTTCGGATTTTCAACGATATCTGCGACAGTTGAAAGAAGATCGTTAGAATTTTTAAGTTTGATTAAACCTTGTTTCTCAAGAAGGATTAATGCACGACCACGGTTTGATGGGTCATTTGGCACCACAATTTTCGCGCCATCTTTTAATTCATTTACATTTTTGATGGTTTTAGAATAGCCAGCAAGCGGGTAAACAAAGGTATTACCAACAATCACTAAGTTGTTTAAGTTTTTTGCTTTTACATCTTCATCTAAATAAGGTTTGTGTTGCATTGCGTTAGCATCTAAATCACCTTTAGATACAGCAGTGTTTGGTAATGCGTAGTCATTGAATAAAACAAATTCAACATTTAAGTTGTATTTATCTTTTGCGACTTTTGCAGCAGTTTCTGCAACTTGGTGCTCAGGACCAGCCATTACACCAACTTTGATTGATGTTGGAGCAGGTGCAGTTGATGCTGCATCTGCTTTTTTCTCTTCTTTACAACCTGTTAATACTAATGTTGATGCGATAGCGGTGATAGCAAATAAGTTTTTTAATTTCATGTTTTTTCCTTGTTGTGAATAAAATGGTATAGAAAATAATTAACGGTGATCCACTCGTTTTGCGAGCGTGTCGCCTAATTTTTGACTGAGCATCACGATAATCACGATAACAATCGTTGCTGCCCAAGTTACCGATGGCATATTGCGATAGACACCATAGTTAATGGCAAGGCTTCCTAAACCGCCACCGCCTTGGGTTCCCGCCATGGCGGTATAGCCAATTAATGTCACGAAAGTGAGCGTAATCGCATTAATGAGCGTAGGTAGGGATTCAGGCAAATAGAATTTACGAATAATTTGCCAATTGGTTGCGCCCATAGCTTTTGCTGTTTCAGTCAAACCGGTTGGGATCTCAAAAAGTGCATTACTCGTAAGACGTGCAAAAAATGGCGTTGCGGCTGCACTTAATGAGACAATCGCTGCATTAGAACCAATACTGCCGCCAGGAAGCAACCAGCTCGTTAGCGGAATTAAAGCGAGTAATAAAATAATATAAGGAATTGAACGCCCGATATTAATAATGACGTTTAAAAACGCATTGAGTTTTTTGTTTTCTAAAATCGCCCCTTTATTGGTTAAAAAGGTTAAAAAACCCAGTGGTAAGCCTAATAAAGCGGCAATTAATGTCGATAATACTGACATATAAACCGTTTCAATGGTCGATACCGTTAATAAACTCGCAAAATTATCGGGGAATTGTTGGCTAAATGTTGCCCATAAATCATTGAACATAGCCTAGCACCTCTACTCGAACGTTATTTTCCATTAAATAAACTTTGGCTTGCGTAATCGCATCTTCATCACCTTCAACCTCCGCAATGGTAAAGCCAAATTTTACGCCACCGGCATAATCAATTTGTGAGGTTAAGATACTGAGCTCTACGCCAAATTTTTTCGATGCTTGAGAAAGTAATGGGGCATCGACGGAGCGACCAGTAAATTCAAATTTGATGATCGGATACGATTTGGCATGTTTTGGCGTATCAGATAAATTTTCTAAATATTCTTCCGGCAATGTAATGTGGAAAGTCGAACTGATAAATTCTTGGGCCAATTCTGTTTTCGGATTAGAGAAAATTTCGCTAACCGTGCCTTGTTCAATCAGACGGCCTTTATCAATTACGGCAACTTGATCGCAGATGCGTTTAACCACTTCCATTTCATGGGTAATAAGAAGAATGGTGATACCTAAAGTGCGGTTGATTTCTTTTAATAATTTTAGAATGGATTGAGTTGTAGCCGGATCTAATGCGCTAGTCGCTTCATCACAAAGTAAGACTTTTGGATCGCTTGCAAGTGCACGCGCAATAGCTACACGTTGTTTTTGACCACCAGAGAGATTAGCAGGATACACATTATGTTTATCACTTAATCCAACAAGCGCTAAAAGTGCGGTCGTTTTTTCTTGAATTTCTGCTTTCGGTTTATTTTCTAATTCAAGTGGCAATGCCACGTTTTCAAAAACGGTTCGAGAGGTCAACAAATTAAAATGTTGGAAAATCATGCCGATTTGACGGCGTGTTTTCACTAATTCTGCTTCAGAAAGTTGAGTCAGATCCACATCATCGATAATCACTGCACCGTGAGTCGGTCTTTCTAATAAGTTTACACAACGGATAAGTGTACTTTTACCAGCACCAGAGGCGCCAATGACACCGCAAATCTGTCCCTTAGGCACATGTAATGAAACATTATCAAGTGCGGTCAGTTTTTTATCTGGAAGTGTAAAAATCTTCGTAATGTTATTTAGCTTAATCATATAAGCCCTTGTTCTCAGTTAATATTTGAATTTCATTTGTATTCTAGACGTCTAGAATGCTGTGTCAATATCTTAGGGGATCTTTTTTAGACGGATCGGTTATGACTTATTATTGCTTATATTAAGGATAAAAGGGATAATTTTGTCTTAAGAAAAGATAAATGAGAAAATATATGAAGAAAGCTGTTTTTTTAGATCGTGATGGCACTTTAAATATCGACCATGGTTATGTCCATAAAATTGATGATTTCCAATTCATAGAAGGCAGCATTGATGCATTAAAAGCATTAAAAGAAATGGGATATCTTTTAGTTTTAGTGACCAATCAATCAGGCATTGCACGTGGATATTTTTCAGAAGATCAGTTTTTACAACTTACAGAATGGATGGATTGGTCGTTAGCTGATCGTGGTGTGGATTTAGATGGCATCTACTATTGTCCTCCCCCTCCAGAAGGGAAAGGCGAATATAAAGAAGACTGTGAATGCCGAAAACCGAAATCAGGCATGTTATTAGAGGCGATTAAAGCGCTGAGAATCGATCCTGCACAATCTATTATGGTCGGTGATAAGATTGAAGATCTTAAAGCAGGCATTGGTGCAAAAGTGAAAACGAATATTTTAGTGCGAACAGGCAAACCTATTACAGAAGAGGGTGAGAATCTCGCTGATTATGTTTTGGATTCCATTGCAGATTTGCCAAGAATAGCAAAACGATTAATTAAGTAACAAAAATGATCTATTTTTTGTGCGAATAGGCGAAAAGATCTTCAATCAATAAAAAATTTACATTTTTTTACAAAAAGATCTTGCAAAGGTG
>OBYS01000819.1_pt1 | contig 14071 bp, 11 predicted proteins | sample 1476791 | NCBI WGS metagenome assembly OBYS01 (sample SAMEA2580205, study PRJEB22360) | human gut metagenome | biome: human gut; feature: human-associated habitat; material: faeces | place: Denmark | collected 2008/2010
GGAAAAAGACAAAAAGCAAATCCTTGGAAAATTAAAGCTGAATAAGCTTAGTGAGAATGAGTTGGAGAAACGTGAAATGAGAATCCTAAAAGGTGGATCTGATTGTCCTGATGGCTGCTCTCCAAATACCAGCATATCGAATGCAACTGTTGATAAGTATTCATAATCTACTGCTATCAACATCTACGACTAGTATTATCTTATTACAAAGACTCCAAGTTGTCATATTCAAGGTCTTTACCGACCTTGAATATTTTTTGAATGTAATGCATAGAATGAACTTTTTGTTTAATTAATCTACTATAATGAAATCAATAATACATTCCACTGAAAATAACAACTTCTATTTGTATGATACCCAACGCATACTATCTATGTTAATACATCCCGAATTAAAAAAAATTCATGAAAAGTCGACAGATATAAATATAGATGCTTATTATTTGAAAAAATACTCTTATCTTGTAAATCATGGTTTTTTTGGAGAAGCAAAACCTTTTGAATTTAAAGCTAATATTAGCGAAAATAGCATAAAGGAAAATATCACTCAAACGAAAGTTATTGTATTTGAAATAACAGATTATTGTAATTTAAAATGCAAATATTGTTCACTAGGTGATTTATACAACTTCTCAAAAAAAGAATCCAAAAATATAAATATAAAATACGCTTTAAATTTCCTAAGATACATTTTCAATGTAAAGCATAAAAAGACCAAATTAACAATTAGCTTTTTTGGGGGAGAACCACTTGTCAATTTTCCTGCTATACAACAAATAATAGAAGAAGCGAAACTTTTAAACAAAAACAAAAAATTGGACTTAATGTTCAATATGACAACAAATGCCACCTTAATACACAAATATATCGACTTTATAGTTGAAAATAATATAGAGTTATTAATCAGTTTTGATGGAAACGAAAAAGCTCATAGTTATCGTACCTATGCAAGCAACAACAAAAATTCATTTCATGATGTTTTAATGAATACCGATATGATAAAACTAAAACATCCTAGTTATTTCGATAAATATGTGAATTTTAATGCAGTACTAAATAATCGCAATTCCATAAAAGGAATTTACGAGTTTATTTATAATAGATATGGTAAAATTCCAAGAATATCACAATTAAGCTCAGATCATATAAATCTTAATAAAAAAAATATTTTTGATGATATTTTTCATTCCAGAAAAATAAGCGAGAAGGAATTCCAAAAGGAAGGATCTGACGTATTACCCATAGTAAGTAATCGATTGATCCCATTTAATGAATCAAAAAAGTTTTTGAAACATTATTCTCTCAATTTGTATCTTTCAAACACACTCTACTTATTGTATGATTTGATAGATTCCTTCCCAACGGGAACTTGTTTGCCCTTTCAAACAAGAATGTTCTTAAACACGCACAATAACTTGTTACCTTGTGAAAAAGTTAGCTACAAAAACTTTTTAGGCAAAGTAAATGATCATGTATTTATTAACATTCCTGAAATTGTACAAAGGTACAATTCTTATTATGTACACTGCAAAAAAGTTTGTCAATATTGCTACGGAGGAAGAGCTTGCTCCACTTGCTTATTAAGTTTGGATAATCTGGATCAACTAGGTGTAGAGGAATTTGTTTGTCCAGACTTTCAGAATCAAAAAACATTTAAAGATAAACTAAATCGCATTTTTTCATATTTGGAAAAATGTCCTAGTGAATTCTTTCAAATAATTAATCATTTAATAACAGAGTAATGGAAAGAACAAGTGACTATTGGTTTATGATTGAGCCTTATGTGCATATAAACATTGCAAATGGCTATATGTTATTGTATAACACATTAGACAAAGAAACCATAATCTCTAATAATGAAAAAGTAATTAATCTATTAGAAGAATTACTTCAAGATGAAAATTGCGGTGTTACCATATTGAAAAATGAGCAATATAGACAAAATGATATACATTCTTTTATTACAAATTTAAGAGAAAAATACATGGGAGATATTATAGATATATCTTTATCTAAAGGGAAACCTATACAAATATTACCACATACTAATTTCTGCAATAAACGTAACGAAAAGTATAATTTTATAAAAAATGCCAACTTATTGCATTTTTTAAACGAAATAATCATTCATCTTGATCATATCTTAGATCAAGATAAGCTAATTGATTATTTGCAGTCAATGCCAGATAATATAACATATAGCATCAGTGGGGATTTAAAACACATTGCTAAATTTGACAAGCTTGTTGATTTTTTGAATCAATATAATTCGTCAAAAAAAATAATATGCAATTATATTAATTTTGCAATTCCAGCATCAGTATGCAAAAATATTTTTTATACAAAATACATATTCATTTTCCTATAGATATAAAACAATTAATCATAACTACACAATCGTTAAAAGATCAGAATAATCTATTTGAACTTATTTTTGATATAGCATCTTTAGATGATTATCTAAAAGCTTGGGAAATTATCGAAGAATATCAAATTGACAAATATCAATTTAATCCAATATACACAGGGTATAATATCGATTTTTTCAAAGAAAGAGCGATATATTATCTACATCAATGTCCATTAAAGACTTTTTTATCAAACAAATGATAAATAATAATGACTTTGGGAAAATCAACATAATGCCAAATGGAGATGTGCATTCGAATATAAATTATCCAGCATTAGGCAACATATGTACTCATAGTATTTTTGAGTTAATACAGAAAGAAATAGAAGAAGGAAAATCTTGGCTGCGAGTACGCAATCAAGAGCCTTGCAATGCATGTATTTATCAATGGCTATGTCCGTCTCCTTCTGATTATGAAATAATGATTGGGCAAACTAACCTTTGTCATGTAAATATTCATAATCCAAATTGTGAGAATCTTTAATTCTAAAATATAAAAAGTAATGAAAAATAAAATTATAGCATTATCTGTCCTCCTTTCTATTTTGAGTGGAGGCTGTGTAAATATGCAACAAAGTAAAGATTTGCTCACAATAGATGTCACAAAAGATTACCCTCAAAAAGAATTTGCTCTCCAAGATATATTTGATATAGATTATATCCCGCTAGACACCAGTCGTACGTTTACGACTATGGGGTATATGCAAGATATCAGTAAGGATATGATTATTGTCAGAAATCTGAAATTATCTTCAGATGGTGATATATTCATTTTTGACCGAAAAGGGAAAGGTATTAGAAAAATAAATAGGCAAGGTTCTGGTTCCGAAGAATATAGCTTTCTTTTGCGAGTTACCCTAGATGAAGAACATGAAGAATTATTTGTAGTTGATAATCGATCTAAAAAAGTATATATATATGATCTACAAGGTAATTTTAAACGAAGTTTTAAAAATATAGAAGGGGCATCCTATGATCGGGTTTTCAATTTAGGAAGTGACTATTTAATCTGTAATGATGGAGACAATTTATTTACCGATGAAATCAAAAACATATTTTATATTATCTCAAAACAGGACGGAAGACTTATCAAAGAAATTCATATTCCATATGACAAGAAAAAAACCAGTTTAATTATTAATAAGGAACAGACTAAATCTGCAAGACCTCGAAATGAAGAATTTGTTCCATTTCATGATTCATGGATTTTAATGGATCACTCATCAGATACGATATATCGGGTTTTTACTGATAAAAGAGTTGTCCCTTTTATAGCAAGAACTCCTTCCATACAATCAATGGGAACCGAGATATTTCTATATCCATCAGTTCTTACTGATCGCTACTATTTTATGCAGACAGTAAAAAAAGTATATGATTTTTCAAGTCGGGTAGGACTTCCAAGAACAGATTTAATGTATGATATGAAAGAAAATATTATCTATGAATACTCTCTTTATAATGCTGATTATGTGCATAAAGAATTTGTAAGTTTGGGTTATGGAGGAATAGCCTTTATAAATAAAGAAATAGCCTTTGTTAAAACATTAGAAGCACCTGATCTAGTTGATGCCTATAAAAATGGGAATTTAAAAGGCAAATTAAAAGAGATTGCAGCCAGCTTAGATGAGGAATCCAATCCAGTTCTTATGATTGCAAAATATAAACAAAAGAAGTAACTGCCTAGAGTAATTATTATGGAACTAACAAAAATTGCAGATTGGCTTCTTTTAAATGGGACATTAACAAAATGCCCAGGATTACTACATGGCAAGTTAGGAATAGCTATTTTCTTCTTCCATTATGCTCGTTATACAGGAAAAACATTATTCGAAGAATATGCATGGGATTTGATCATGGCAATCCAAGAACAGCTCCATGTAAATTATCGTCCAGATTATGAGAAAGGCATAGCTGGTATTGGGGTAGGGATCAACTATTTATCCTACAATAATCTTATTGAGATTGAGGAAGATTTATTTGAGGATTTCGATAAGCGGATGTACCGAGCCGTCATTCACGACCCTTTCCCTAATTACAGTCGTGATGAAGGATTGATTGGATATGGATGGTATTGGCTTCATCGTGCCAAAAGCCAAATGAGCAACGAATGTTTATCTTTTATCACAGAGAGTATCAAAAATAATAGAAATGATCTATCAGCAAATGAACAACAAGACATATATCTTTTTTTGCGTGCACACACTAGAGAATTAGAGTCGAACAGAATATTTCCGAAGCTTAAACCTAGTTTAACATTGGAGAATATGGGGTTATCTGGTGGTTATGCAGGTGAGGGCATGTATAGATTGACTGCCCTTGGAGCAATTGAGACTTCGTGGCAACAGCTTTTATAATATAAGTTGTAAGTATATTCTATCAACATACCATAAAAATGATTAATCTATATATTTTCTCGAACAAAAGTCGAGGTGGCTTATACGGAGTAGGTACCTATATTCGTGAATTGATTACCGCCTTGCGAAGTAAAAGTAATAGTATCCACATCCATGTAGTTCACATATTATGTGACCAGCTTCAAATCGAAAAAAAAGAAGTGAAAGATGTTTCATACTGGTATTTCCCAGAGCCGATCTCAAAAGAATGGAATCTTCTAGATCAAGAACAACGAAAAGTTTACTCTCGGAATATTGTCTATCTACTCAGAAATTATATTCAAGACCAAAAAAATCTAGTTTTTCATTTAAATTCATACAGAGATAAATCACTTGCATTAGAACTAAAAATTGCATTTGATTGCAAAGTGATTACTGTCACTCATTTTTCTGAATGGAGTTCAGTTATTCATGATAACTTAGAAAAACTTCGAATTATCTTACGAAAAAAAGAAACAAATGAATTGGAAGATTTAATCCAAAAATCATTCGAGGAGGAAAGGACATGTTATGAAAGAATGGATCAAGTGATCAGCCTGTCAAACTATATGCAAGAATTATTGTATCACGATTATGGAGTAGATATAAATCGTATAATAATTATTCCAAACGGAATGAGCGACAAGATAAAAGAAGAAGTTGACCAGAAGAGATTACGAAAAAAATGGCACTTGTACCCAGAAGAACAAATGATTATTTTTGTCGGACGGTTAGAAGAGATCAAGGGAACTCATTTCTTGATTCGAGCCTTTCAATTAATTTTACAAGAAAGCCCCAATTGCCGTTTATGGATAGTTGGTGATGGCGATTATCAAAATTCTTTCTCCGAAGCCAATCCTATCTTCTCCAAAATAACTTTCACTGGTTTCGTTGATCAAACCTCGCTTTTTGAGTTATACCGTTTAGCTGATGTCGGTGTCGTACCTTCCCTATTCGAGCCTTTTGGTTATGTACCTGTCGAAATGATGATGCATGAATTACCCATCGTCGCAACCGCCACATCCGGGTTGAACGAGGTCGTAGACGAATCTTGCGGATTGAAAGTACCATTAATAGTATCTCCTGATAGTGTAGAGATCGACACCTCCCTGTTAGCGCAGAAGATCGTCTACCTATTACAGAACCCGAAAGAAGCGAAACGACTCGGGAAGAACGGTCGCAAACGGTATTTGGAGAAATATTCCTCGGAAGTATTCGGGAAAAACATGATCGCATTTTATAAATCCTTATTCCAAGAATGTAAATAATAATCAACGAACCTGATACTATATGGATACGCTCAATCAAATCGACATATCGATCATTATCCCGATATATAACGTGGAGAAATATTTGACGGTTTGTATCGACTCGTTGAAGAACCAAGGTGGCCTTCGTATGGAGATTATATTGGTTAATGATGGCTCGACTGATTTGTCAGGGGAAATTGCTGATGAATACGCTAAAAAAGAGGAGCGTATCAAAGTGATTCATCAAGAGAACGGGGGAGCATCCGCAGCCCGCAACGTTGGTTTGGATATTGCCACGGAAGAGTACATCGCTTTTTTAGATAGTGATGACTGGATTAAAGATGAATCATTATCTCTTTTATATGATGAGGCGGTGAAACATCATGCCGATGTCGTGATGGGAAATATGTGGCTATGTCATCAAGACGGAAGTATGGATAAACCTTTTAAATGTATTTCCAACGGATCTATAAAAGAATTGCTTTCCGGTAAAGAAAGTTTCATAGAATTAGTCAAAACTTGTTTCTATTTGCCCATGCCCTTCAAATACATATACAATAGGAAATATCTGCATAAAATACAGGCTCGTTTTGAGGAAGGCATCATGCATGAGGATGAGTTATGGTGTCCCATCGTCCTTTGCCAAGCGGAGAGGATGGTTATCACCAACATTGAGTTTTATTATTACCGCCAGAACGAAGAATCGGTCATGCATACGACAAGCCTAGCCCGAAGGCTGAAATCATTATTTCAAGTTACTGAGGGATTGATTAAATTCTCTGATCAATTTGTTTCCTCTAAGACGAGCGTTGACTTGAGAAGCTGGTGGTATGTAAACATCCTCAGGCTTTATTCTAAGGCATTCACACTACTTCCCAACATAAAAGATTCCTCATACATAGTACACAAACATTATCTGGATCGATTTTGGAGGGATTGCGGGCAAATGATTCCGGAATCTATACAAAGATGCAGAAATTATTACTACAAGGCAGAAGCCGGGCTGAAAGAATATACGGATTGGCGTGTGTCTGATTGGGTAGCAGGCGTAGATTGCCAAATAAAGGCTGGTAAAAAAGTGATGCTCGTATTCAACACGATAAATGGGGAAGATCTACAGTTGAAAATAGAGGATGTACCCGTTGATTGGGTGATAACCACCGACAGGAAATATTTCCAACAGGCGACTATAGTCGTTTTCCACCTTCCCACATTGCATTATGAGCTAGAGAATGATCAGGATAAGCTGGAAGGACAAACATGGGTCAGCTGGCATCTGGAGTCCGAAAAGGATGATCCGGGAATCAACGATCCGGAAATAAGCGAACTATTCGACCTTTTGATAAGTGACCCACAAGATAGCGAGGGTGAACAACATCCATTGCTAAGACTGTGCCGAAATTATGTAAATAATGGATAGAATTCCATTCACCGCTATAAGTTTTGAGCAAAAAGAAGAGATCACGAGAAAAAATAACCTAGTTTTGTAACTAGGCATGATTGAGCGAACGTATCGCTCCAAGTGTTTAACCTTAAATCGGAAGAATAATGAAATGGATAATCACAATACCAGCGATCCTCCTCTTTGCGTTAGCGGGATGTGGAAAAGATAAGCAATCGACAAATGAGCTTATCACTGTTGATGTTACGGTAAGTTACCCTAAAAAAGAACTAATTCTTCAAGATTTTATGGATGTCGAATATATTCCTTTGGAAACAAAGGACGATTTTATTTGCCAAGGTCTTGTCCTAGCAATCGGAAAGGATATTATTCTTGCCAGAAACCGAATCAGAGATGGAGATATCTTTATCTATGACAGAAAAACGGGAAAAGGATTAAAAAAAATAAATAGAGAAGGGCAAGGTGGAGAAGAATATACGTTCATCCAAAGAATTGTGCTTGATGAAAAACAAAATGAAATATTTGTACTCGATCATTTTTCAAGGAAAATATCAGTATATGATTTAGATGGGAATTTTAAAAGAAGCCTTAAACGAGGTGATGAACTCTATTTCTTTCATTTATACAATTTCAACCAAACAAGTTTAATAACTAATAATTATTGGGTAACAGACAAGCCTGCTTTTACTATTATATCTAAACAGGATGGAACAACCAAACAAATCCAGATTCCATTTAAAGAAAAAATATCAATGGCTGTAAACTATTCTGATAAAGCAAAGGATATATATTACAACGTGATCCCTGATAACTATAATCCTATAATTCCCTATTTTGATTGTTGGGTACTTGTAGAACAATCATCCGATACAGTATATAAGTACCAATCAGACCATAAAATGATACCGATTATAGCAAGGACCCCATCCGTACAATCCATGAATCCGGAAGTATTCCTCTTCCTAGGGATTCTTACTAACCGCTATTATTTTATGGAAACGGTTAAAAAAGAATATAACTTCGAGACACATGAGGGATTTCCCACTACAGACTTATTATATGACAAACAAGAAAAGGCTATTTTTGAATATATTGTATATAACAACGATTATTCTGAGAAAAGAGCGGTGAATATGAAATCACTTCCTGTAGACGATAAAATCGCATCTTGGCAAAGTATCGAGGCTTCCCAGCTCATTGAGGATTATGAAAAAGGGAAGTTGAAGGGACGATTAAAAGAAATTGCCGCAAGTTTAGATGAAGAATCCAATCCGGTAATCATGTTAATAAAACACAAAAAACAAACCACTCCCTAATGGTTATGAATCCAATGGAGGCTGTCTCTTATAATACAAAAATTGAGAAACAATTATTTTTTTTGCCGATCGGATTGACGAAATAAAGGGTGTGAGTTCTTTGATCAAAGCGTTCCATATGGTCTTAGAAGCTCATCCTAATAGTCGTTTGCTGATAGCCGGTAACGGTGATTATACAAGGGCCTTCCAAGAAGCAAAAAATATTTGACCACATGCATAGATTCCTTGATGTACCAAGGCGATCTGCACTTGGAGATTGTCTTGGTGGATGATGGCTCGACCGACTTATCCAGAAAGATCGCTGACGAATACGCTAAGAAAGAGGATCGTATCAAGGTGATTCATCAAGAGAACGAGGGAGCGTCCGCTGCCCGTAACCCAGGTTTGGAGATTGCCCAAGGTGAGTATATCGCTTTTTTAGATAGCGAAGACTGGATAAGTTGGAAGGACAAACATGGGTCAGCTGGCATCTGGAGTCCGAAAAGGATGATCTGGGAATCAACGACCCGGAAATAAACGAACTATTCGACCTTTTGATAAGTGACCCACAAGATAGCAAGATAGCGAGAGGAAACAACATCCATTGCTAAGCCTTTGCCTAAATTATGTAAATAACGGATAGAATTCCATTCACCGCTATAAGTTTTGAGCAAAAAGAAGAGATATCGAGAAAAAATAACCTATTTTTGTAATTAGGCATGATTGAGCGAATGTATCGCCCTAAGTGTTTAACCTTAAATCGTAAGAATAATGAAATGGATAATCACAATTTCAGCGATCCTTCTCTTTGCGTTAGCGGGATGTGGAAAAGATAAACAATCAACAAATGAACTCATCACAGTTGATGTTACAAAGAATTATCCTGAAAAGGAATTGACACTACAGGATTTCATGGATGTGGAATACATCCCGTTGGAAACAAATGATGAGTTTGTTACCCAAGGCAAAGTAATGGCCATTGGTGCAGAAGTTATATTAATAACCAACTGGGCCAACGACGGGAATTTGTTTGTTTTTGACAGAAAAACCGGCAAAGCCTTGAAGAAGATAAACAGGAAAGGGCAAGGTGGCGAGGAATATGTAGGTATTACGGAGGTTGTTCTGGATGAAGCAAACAAGGAAATATTTGTTATAGCCTATACCGGAAGTAAAATCTCTGTATATGATCTATACGGAAATTTTAAAAGGAGTTTCAAAGCCGAAGGTACGGAATCTCATATAAATACATTTAATTACGACCGGGATAATTTGATCTCTTATGTACCAGATAATAGTCTGGAAAACCCGTCAAACGCCATACCTCCATATTATTTAATCTTTTCCAAGCAGGATGGAAGTATCACCCGGAAAATATCAATTCCTTTTGATGAAGTTAAAAGCCCGGTCGCAAGAGATGGGGAAAACTGGGAGAACTGGGCCGCTCCAGTACCAACCGCCATGTATCAAATAGTTCCAGATCATACCAATTGGGTACTTATGGAGACATCATCCGATACCATATACCACTATTTGCCGGATGCTAATACGACAATCCCCCTTATCGTAAGAACCCCCTCCATACACTCCATGGATCCTCCTGAAGTATTTCTTATACCAACCGTTTTTACCGACCGTTATTATTTCATGAGCCTGTTGAAAGCGGAATTTAATTTTGAAACAGGGAGAGGGTTTCCAACTTCCGGATTGATGTACGATAGACTGGAAAGTTCATTATTCATACCTAAAATATACAATGGTGATTATACCAGCAAAAGAGAAGTGGATATGACGTCGAGACCTTTAGATCCGGAATTCGTAATCGGACAGTCATTGCAAGCCCACGAACTTGCCGAGGCTTACGGGAAAGGAGTACTGAAGGGCAAACTGAAAGAGATTGCGGCTAAATTGGATGAAGAGTCCAATCCGGTGATTATGCTGATAAAACATAAGAAATAAGAACTAAATCATGTCTATATCCTAATGTTTTAATTTATGCTAAGATCGTTTCCACATTATCAGCAATTGGATTCTATGGACTGTGGTCCTAGCTGCCTCCGTATGATCGCCAAGTTCTATGGTCGTGTGTACTCGATCCAGAACTTACGGGAGAAAGCCTTCATCACACGGGAAGGAGTCTCCATGCTGGGTATCAGCGAGGCGGCGGAAGCGATCGGGTTCCGAACACAGGGCGTGCGGATCACGGTGGAGGAATTGGAAAAGGAATGTCCCCTACCCTGCATACTGCACTGGAACCAATGGCATTTCGTGGTTTGCTACAAGATAAAGAAAGGGAAGTTCTACATAGCGGACCCGGCGGCGGGACTTATCACCTATACGAGGGAGGAGTTCAAGCGGTGCTGGGTCAGTACCAAGGTGGACGGGCAGGATACCGGGACGGCGCTCTTGCTGGAACCGGGGCCGGAGTTCTACGGGATGGAGGACGAGGAGAGAGACAGGAAACGTAACCTCGGATTCTTTTTCCGATATATATCGCCCTACAGATGGGAGATGGCACAGCTCGTGCTGGGCATGGTGACAGCCAGCGTACTGCAACTCATCCTGCCTTTCCTCACGCAGAGCTTGGTAGATACCGGTATACGGGACAACAACCTAGGTTTCATAACCTTGATCCTTATATCGCAATTGGTGATCTTTATCGCCAAGCTATCCGTGGACTTCATACGGAGCTGGATATTGCTGCACGTAAACACGAGGATCAATATCGCCTTGATCTCCGATTTCCTCGCCAAGCTGATGCGCCTGCCCCTGCATTTCTTCGATACCAAGATGGTGGGCGATATCATGCAGCGCATCGGAGACCATGACTGCGTCGAGGCTTTCATGACCGGGACATCCATCAATACGCTCTTCTCTTTTGTCAACTTCATCGTGTTCGGGTTCGTGCTCGCCTACTATGACTGGACCATACTGGGACTCTTCTTGGCGGGTAACGGCTTATACGTGGCGTGGGTACTCGCCTTCATGAGATGGAGGAGGGAGCTGGACGTAAAGCGTTTCTCGCAAGCGGCCGGGGAGCAAAGCAACCTATTCCAGCTCATCACCGGAATGCAGGAGATCAAGCTCAATAATTGCGAGACCAAGATGCGATGGAAATGGGAACGGATACAGGTAAAACTTTTCAAGATAGGGATCAAGGGGTTGGCGTTACAACAATATCAGCAACTCGGGGCGGTCTTTTTCAACCAGACCACGAACATACTCATCTCCTTCATCGCGGCGCGGGCCGTCGTGCAAGGGGATATGACGCTGGGTATGATGATGTCGGTGACCTACATCGTGGGGCAGCTCTCTTCGCCTATCGAGCAATTGATCGATTTCTCACGATCCCTACAGGACGCGAAGATCAGTCTGGAGCGGCTCGGCGAGATACACGGGAAGGAGGACGAGGAACAGGCAGGCGGGATAAGGCTGAATGTTCTTCCCGATGACAGGACGCTACGGCTGGAAAACCTCAGCTTCAGCTATGACGGCGCGGACCGGGATTACGTGCTGGAGGATATCAACCTGACGATACCCCATAACAGGGTGACCGCCAGCGTGGGGGCCAGCGGGAGCGGAAAAACGACGATCGTGAAACTCCTGCTCGGTTTTTACAACCCCAACAAGGGGGATGTGAGGATCGGCGATACCTCCCTCAAGAACTTGAATCCTCACGTATGGCGTAGCAAGACCGGTTCGGTTATGCAGGATGGTTTTATCTTCTCGGATACGATCGCCAACAACATCGCCCCCGGCGAAGAGGTGGTGGACAAGGAACGCCTGCTGCATGCCGTGACGGTGGCGAATAACCGGGACTTCATCGATTCTCTCCCGTTGGGCTATAATACGAAGATCGGCATGGAGGGAAACGGAGTGAGCCAAGGGCAGAGACAGCGTATCCTGATCGCCCGGGCGGTGTACAAGAATCCCGACTTCATCTTCCTTGACGAGGCCACGAACGCTTTGGACGCCAACAACGAGCGGGAGATCATGGAGCAGTTGCACGCCTTCTACAAAGGACGGACGGTGGTGGTCGTGGCGCATCGGCTAAGCACGGTACGTGACGCGGACAAGATCGTGGTGCTGGACAAGGGACGCGTCGTGGAGGAAGGGACGCATCAGGAGCTCACGGCCTTGCGGGGGACTTATTATAAGTTGGTGAAGAACCAGTTGGAGTTGGGGAATTAATCACTTAACAATCTAAATATGCAAATACCATGAAAATATCAATGTACACATTCCTATTTGAGATAGACAGTAAATTTTATGCATATAATACATTGTCTAATGCCTTGATCGAAATAGCAGAGGATACATATAAGATTTTATTAGTCAACAAGAATAGACATACACCTTTACAAGAGAAAGACTTGGGATGTGATGAACTTTATCAAACTTTGAAAGAAAACCATATGATCACTGAAAATGATCGGGATGAGTTCTTACTGTATAAAAGTATTATCCTAGCAGGACGCTCCATCAATATCTTAAATCTAACGATAGCTCCAACCATGGATTGCAATTACTCGTGTTCTTACTGTTTTGAAAATTGCAAACGTAATATTTATATGACAGAAAAGGTCATAAGCTCAATTATTAAATTCATAGAACAATATGAAAACATTAAAAATATTCACGTAGTTTGGTTTGGAGGAGAACCTCTTCTAGGCATTAAGCAAATAGAATCACTTTATCGTAAGATGATTCTGATTCCCGATAAAAATTATTCTTTCTCAATAATCTCTAATGGGTTCTTGATATCACCGGATATTATAAAACTCTTTAAGGAGATGAAGTTACAACACATACAAATTACGCTAGATGGATTAAAAGAGACTCACAACAAGATAAAATTCACAAAAAATGAAAACGATACTTTTTCTAGAACTATAAAGAATATAGACTTGCTAGCATCTTCTGCCCCAGAAATACGAATTAGTATACGAGTAAATATGAATAAAGAGAATTCTTCTGAATTTATAACTTTATATTCTTTCATATTACAACGATATAAGAGCAACCCATTGATTGGAATTTATCCTGCTTTTATAACATCTACTTCTTCTTGTTCTTTACTTTTCAATAGACAAGAGAAATCTGAGTTTATACAACAGCTCTACTATGACAGAGGTATCGTAACCAATTTATGTGGATATCCAGATTCCTCTTTTACAGAATGTTCTATTCGAAATAAACACACATTTACAATAGATCCAGAAGGATACTTATATAAATGTTGGGAAATTATAGGCGATCAAAAATATGCCATAGCAAAATTGGATTCAGAAGGAACTATTCAATCCATAGATCAGAAAATTCTTAACCGATACCTCTATGCC
>OBYS01000839.1_pt1 | contig 13779 bp, 9 predicted proteins | sample 1476791 | NCBI WGS metagenome assembly OBYS01 (sample SAMEA2580205, study PRJEB22360) | human gut metagenome | biome: human gut; feature: human-associated habitat; material: faeces | place: Denmark | collected 2008/2010
TTTATCTGCTTCAAATTCTGGTTTTAAGTGATTGTTACAGAGTGAACCCCAATACACATCATCAAATTGTAAATAACGGCAACCCGCATCATAGAAGGCTTTAATCGCATCTTTATAAGCTTGTTGAACATCTTTGGCAAATTCTGCACGTGTCGCATAAACGCCAGTATCCCATTGGATAGGATACATTAATTGATTTGGACTAGGGATGGTATATTTTACAATGCCACGATCCCCAACAATGTCTTTTAATTTTTTGAAATGTTCGATAAATGGATGGTTTGGATTCCAAGATACTTTACCGCAGCAGCGAGTATTGTAAGGTTTAGTTTCCACGCCATTAAATTTATAACCGTGTTCAGGGTGATAACCTTCGATGCCATTTAGGTTTTCTAAGAAATCGATGTGCCAAAACGCACGGCGATATTCCCCATCTGTGATGACTTGAATACCAGCATCTAACTGAGCTTGTACCAATTTAGCAATTTCTTGATCTTCAACTTCCGTTAATTGTTCACGAGAAAGTTCACCTGCTGCAAATTTTGCACGGGCTTCTTTTAAAGGTTGAGAACGTAAGTATGAACCGACTGTATCAGCGTGAAAGGGAAGTGTTTTTGATGTCATGTTTATATCCTTCTTTTTTATTTTCGTATGCTGATTTTAACGTAAGGATATTTCATGATCAAAGTAATGATTTTTTCATTTATGATGAAAATAATTAATGCAGAGAAAGATTAGCTTTCAGCAATTCCCATGGCACAAACAGCAGCTGAACTCCATGCCCATTGGAAGTTATAACCGCCTAACCAGCCAACGACATCGAGCACTTCACCGATAAAATAGAGGCCTTTAATCTTTGTGGCTTCCATGGTTTTGGATGAAATCTCATGGGTATCAACACCGCCCATCGTAACTTCAGCTGTACGGTAGCCCTCAGTACCATTAGGCATAAATTGCCAGTTGTGGATTAAATTCTCTAGATTTTCTAACCGCACTTTGCTTAAATTTGCGATCACTTCATCTTGAATCAGACCTTGTTCTAGCCAAAGTTCGATTAACTTTTTCGGTAATAATCGACTTAATACAGTCTTTAATTGCAATTTAGGTGAAGATTGACGCATCTCATCTAGGTGATGACGAATGTTATTATAAGGTAATAAATCCAAATGAATGCTTTCACCTGGTTGCCAATAATTGGATATTTGCAAAATGGCGGGACCAGATAAACCACGATGGGTGAATAGCATTTGATGAGTAAAGGTTTTGTTTTGATTCGTCGCCGCCACATCTAATGAAACGCCAGAGAGTGCCGAGTAGAATTTGTCACTTTCTCGCCATGTGAATGGCACAAGGCTTGCACGCGGAGGAATCACATTTAATCTAAACTGTTCTGCAATTTGATAGCCAAAAGGCGAAGCGCCTAAGCCAGGCATGGAGAGCCCACCTGTGGCGATAATTAAATTCTGGCATTGCCATTCAACCGCATTTACCTTTAATTTAAACCGCACTTTAGGATCGTTTTCAACGGCTTCGACATCACTCACTTCGCTGCGTAGTTGAATGTGAACACCGTATTTGTCACATTCCGTTCCGAGCATCTTCACGATATCTTCTGCACCGTTATCACAAAATAACTGACCTAATTCTTTTTCGTGGTAAGGAATGCCATACTCAGCAACTAAAGCAATAAAATCCCATTGTGTATAACGTTTTAAGGCAGATTTGACGAAGTGTTTGTTTTGGCTGATATAACGGCCAGATGTGATTTCCATATTGGTGAAATTACAGAATCCGCCGCCAGACATTAAAATTTTTCGACCAATTTTCTTACCGTTATCAAAAATGGTGGCTTGTTTGCCCAGCTTTCCTAACTGTGCGGCACAAAATAAGCCGGCGGCACCGGCTCCAATAATGATATTTTCTGAATAGTGAGACATAGCTTATTGTGAGGTTTGTCCTTTTTCAAAATAGTCTATCATTTTGATTCGTTGGATGACAGTACGGCGATCCACGGCTGCATTACCTGAGTCTAATAATTGCTGCCAATAAGCTTTGGCTTTTTCGGGTTCATGATTTTTAAAAGCTTCCGTCGCCAATAATGTGATTACCGAGATTTCATGTTTATCTTGTTTTAAGGCTTCATCCATTATTTGCTGGATTTGTGGTGTGATGTTTTGACCGGCTTGATAATAAAGTGCGGTCGCTTTGAGGCCTAAAATAGCCGGTGTTGTGCCTGAAATTTTTTCTGTATTGCTATAGGCAATGAGTGCATGATCAAATTCATCATTTTGCATATAGGCATCACCTAGCTGAGCCCAAAGCTCAGGGTTATTTACATCTTCTCGAATTTTATTTTGAATTTTGAGCACCATATCTTCTTTTTGGTGCACCATTGATGTATCTGCTTTTTTATTGGCAAGCTCAAGCATCTCTTTTTCGCCTTGCTGAACCCGCTCAAAACGATCAAGGGAGAAGTAATAACTTAAAGGAAGAACTAATAAAATAGCAAAGACCCAAATGGCTGATTTTGTTTCAAATTTGACCGCACTTTTTTCTTCTTTAGGGGCTGTATAAGGTTGATTTTCGAGTTGTGTTGGCTCGCCTTCTGATTTTTTGGTGGAAAACAAAATCAATGCAAAAGCCCCAATTAATAGCAAAATAGGCAATAGCCAGAGTAGTGCGGTATTCCATTGGAAAGGTGGTTTATAGTTCACGAAATTACCGAAACGTGCTGTCATCGTGTCGATAATTTGCTGATTCGATTTTCCTTCATCCACCATTTTATAGACTTCAATGCGTAAGTCATAAGCAATCGGCGAATTGGATTCAACTAAATTCTGATTCTGACATTGTGGGCAACGTAAGGATTTCGCCAGTTCAACAGCACGAGTACGATCGGCTTGGTTTTTAAACACATAGGTATCGACCATTTCTGCGTGAGCAAAAAGGGCAAACGTCAGTAAAAGTGCGGTCAGAAATCGGGTTAATTTTTTCATTTTACTTTTTAGTTAATTCATCAAGTTTTGGTTTGATCTCAGTGAGCCATGTTTCTCTATCCATATAGCCAGAATGACGATAACGGATCATGCCGTGCTCATCGACAACATAGGTTTCTGGTGCGCCATCTACGCCCAATTGCATCGCAAATTCACCACGGCTATCGTCAATAGTGAGTATGAACGGATTGCCCATACGTTCGAGCATCGCAATGCCATTTTGAGGTTTGTCACGATAGTCGATTCCAACAATGGGCACTTCTTTTGAAATTTCCATCAAAAGAGGGTGTTCCTGTTGGCAATAGCCACACCAACTTCCCCACACGTTAAGTAGGAATGGTTGCTTTGGAAAATATCTTGGGCTGACAATTTGACTCGGTTCAAGTAGATTTGCTTGATAGAATTCTGGCACAGGCTTATTAATGAGTGCAGAGGCAATTTGTTTTGGATCTTTATGTAAACCAACAAAAAGCAGTAAGCAAACGCTCAATAATAAAATCAGTGGTAAAAACAAAATAAACTTTTTATTCATCACGTTTTCTCTTCAAATTGATGGCTGAACATAATGCGCCAAGTGCCATTAAAATGCCTCCGAGCCATAACCAGCGAATAAGCGGTTTGTAATGCAAGCGGAATGTGAATTCGCCTTTGCCTAAGTTATCACCCATAACAATATATAAATCGCCCCAAAAGCCAGCATCTAACCCTACTTCGCTCATGGTCATGGTACGAACGTCGTAATAGCGGCGTTCAGGTATAATTTCAGCGTAAGGTTTACCTTGTTTTGACACACTAAAGAAAGCGACTTCGGCGGTAAAGTTTGGTCCAATTTCATTGGAAAAACGATCATAATGGAATTCAAATTGACCTAATTGCTGGCTTTGTTGTGGTGCGAGTCGTACACCTAATTCACTGCCGAAGTAACTACTCATCACTGCGCCCATTGTGGCAATCGCTACACCGCAGTGTGCGAGAATCATCCCCAAATAGGCCAGTCTTACTTTTACCCAATTTTGCCATAAGGTGACGAATAATACCCAAATAGCGAGGGTAAGTAACACATAAGCGAAGAAATGGAATCGTAATGCACTGTCATTTTGCAGCGCATTCCAAATCATGCCATAAGCAATCACCGCAGCGGGAATAAGTAATAACAAGCGTTTGAAAAAGTGTTTCTTATCGGCTTTAAACCAGCCTAAACAAAGAGTGCCCGCCATAGCAAAAAGTACTAACGTGAGCAATGGCAAGAAAATGCTATTAAAGTAAGGGGCACCCACGGAAATACTTCCCCAATTCATGGCTTGGAATAGCATTGGATAGAAAGTGCCTAAGAAGGTACTGACGGTGGCCACGGTCAATACGATGTTTAAGCCTAAAATTGCCCCGGTTTTAGAAATGAGCAGAAATTTAACCGCACTTTCGTTGGTATTTGTGCGTAGGGCGAATAAACTGAGCGAGCCGACAGTCAATAAGAAGAAAATCAGTAATAGAACATAACCACGGGAGCTATCTAAAGCAAAAGCATGAACAGAGGTTAATGCACCTGAACGGACAATAAATGTGCCTAATACACTGAATGCAAAAGCGAGTAGGGAAAAGAGTGTTGTCCAGTAGCTAAACATCCCTTGCTTTTCAGTCACCATCAAACTGTGTAAAAGTGCGAGTCCCAATAACCATGGCATAAGTGAAGCGTTTTCTACTGGGTCCCAGAACCACCAGCCGCCCCAGCCTAATTCGTAATATGCCCACCATGCACCGAGCACGATCCCTAATGTTAAGAATAACCAAGAAACGAGCACCCAAGCTCGCATTGCACGCGCAATTGCTTGTGCAGAACGATTAAAGATTAAAGCTGAAATGGACATGGCAAAGTTAACGGCAAAGCCCACATAACCGACATATAAAAGCGGCGGGTGGAAAATTAAGCCGATATCTTGCAGCATTGGGTTGAGATCTCGCCCTTCCGCAGGGGCGGGGAATGCTCGCCCAAATGGATTGGAGTAGAACAAAATGAAAATAGCAAACCCAAGACAAATTAAGCCGAGCAAAGAAAGAGTTTGTGCAGAAAAAGTGCGGTCATTTTTGCGAGAGAAAAAGGCAAAAGCCACTAACCAAAGACTTAATGTGAAAAGCCAAAATAAAATAGAGCCTTCATGTCCGCCCCAAGTGGCGGCAACTTTGAAAAATGTCGGTAGTTGAGAATTGGAATGTGCAGCTACGTATTCCAATGTGAAATCATCTGTCGCAAAAGAGTAGGCAAGAATACCGATTGAAACGCTCGTAAAAATACCGAAGCAATAACTTAATCCCCAAGCAGTGTTGGTGAGAGAGGGTTTATTTCGCCAAATGCCAATTTGCGGCACGATGGAAAGTAAGAGCGCCGCGGTGGTAGCAAAGAGTAATGAGAGAAATCCGAGTTCGGGAAGCATAGTATTCTTCAGTATTAAAGGTTGTATTTTACAAAATAAGGTTGATTTTAAGCATGAAAAAACATACGTAAAATTAACCGTACTTTAGTCTCTTAAATAAACAAAAGGCGTATTGTATACGCCTTTTGATTAAATAAGAAATTTATCCTTACGCAACGGTAAGTTGTCCTGCATACAAGATGAAGTAACGTAAGCAGAGAACCCCGATTAAGTCGAAGATTGACACAAGGATAATAAAGTTCTTGTTGTATTTTAAGTTGTCTTTTACGGCAAGGTTGGCAAATAGTGGAATTAAGATACCAATTAAGAATACCCCAATCCAGAACACTGCACCCCAGAAGCCGGAAAGTGCATTGTGCAATGCAACCACTTTCTGACCACCACCGAAGTGTAGACCAACAAAGAAACAGATTAATAAACCAAGTTCAGTCACCATAATTGGCACTTCAAATTTGTGAATGAAGTGTGATTCATGGCTATCACCTTTTAATTTACCTGCAATGAGGATAAATAAGAAGGTTGCAGCGATACCTGAAGAGGTACCTGAAGCTAAGAATAACGCTGGTAGAACAGGGTTATTTAACATTGGGTAACTGATCAATGCTGAAAGTAAGAAACCGGTATAAGCCCCTAGCACAGCAGCTAAGATGAAGAGAATGACTTCTACAGGACCAGTTAAACGTTCTAATACATTGATAATTTTGCCGACAAACCCCAGTTTTGGCATAAAACGTTGAATGAGCGCCATGATATCTTCTTTGAAGATAACCGCACACCAACATACCAAGAACAGCATATAAACTTGGAATAACATTACCCCCATAGACATTACAGAGTTGAATTGATAGTTAAACATCAATTTCCAGAATGTCCAAGGACGTGCCAAGTGGAAAATTAACAGGGTTAAACCAATTAATGTTGGCACAGAACCTAAAACGGCGGCTGCTCGGATAATCCAGTTTTTGCTAGGATTTTCTAATTTGTGACTACGTTTATAAGCAATCGCTAATTGTACCGCACCGGAAGAAATACCAAGTAAGAACAAATAGATAGCGATTGTTGAATCCCACACTAAATTAGGTGTGTGAAACGGAACAGGATAATCTAATGTCATCTTCTTGGCTCCCCGTGTTGGAATGGAATATGGTAAAGATTTGGTTGAGTACCTAATTCCACTTTCGTGCGATAAACCGGTTTTTCTTTCACTTTGCGGGAAACGGCACTGCTTGGATCATTCATATCGCCAAAGGTTAATGCTTTGGTTGGACAAGCTTCTACACAAGCAGGTTGTTTGCCAGCTGCTAAGTTTGTATCGCGACAGAAGTTACATTTGTCCGCAGTACGGTGTACTGGGTGAATGAAACGTACGCGGTAAGGACAAACTGCAATACAGTATTGGCAACCTACACAAAGATCTTTATGCACATCGACGATACCTGTTTCAGGATCAATAAATGATGCACCGGTCGGACAAACTGCCACGCAAGGGGCGTTTGTACAGTGTTGGCAAGATTGACGGAAAAACTCGTATTCTTGATTTGGGAATTCGCCGTAAGGTTCACTACGGAGAATTTCCAAACGTGAAACGCCTTCAGGAACGTGGTTTGTTTCACGACAAGCATCCATACAAGCGGTACAGCCGATACAAGCTGTTTCGTCGTGTACCATTGCATAGCGTTTCGGTTTATCCGCCTTTTCCTCTTTCGCTAAAGAGGTAACTGATGTCCCCGTCATAAGGATTAATGCCCCCATGCCGGAAACAAAGTTTCGGCGTGAACAAGCTGTCATTATTTATCCTTTTGTTCGGTTGATTGCGTTTGTGATTGTGCGTCTTTTGCCGCTTTGCGTTTTTGTTGTTCGCCGTGGCAATCTACACAAAGTTTCACACGATTTTTCGGTTGAATACCTTTCATCGCATCATCTTTCGGGTGTAATGTGTGGCAGCTTGCACAAGGCAATTTCATTGCGTGAACATCGTGCGCCCAAAGTTTTTCACGAAGTTTTGCCGGTTGGTGACAAGCAAAACAAACTTGGTTTTGTTCTTGCGCGGTATACATTGGTTTTTTATCACCAAAGATATCGCCATCAAAACGCATCACATCTTTTGCACCACGACGGTGATCTTCCGAAATATTACCGTGACAGTTTACACAGTTAATCGGTTTACCTGTGTTAGGGCTTTTTTGATTTAAGTGTGCGCCGTGGAATTTACCAAAGTGTAATTCACCACCAGATTGATCTAAAGTTTGGTTTTTATCAACTTGGTCAAATTTGTGACATTTCGCACAATATTGGTTTGGATCACGTTGGTTATCCAATTGTGGCTCATAAGTGAGTTGAGAGGCCGGTGTTTTTGCCATCTCTTCCGCACTTGCAGCCATTGGCATTGCCGCAAGCATTGCAAGCAATGCAAGGGATTTTGCCGATTTGCTGATTAAAGAAGTTAAATTCATTCTGATTACCTCAAATATATGGTTAAAAATGACCGCACTTCGACACTTTAGTTACAAAGTGCGGTTCTTTTTTTATTGTTTTGTTGCGGTATCTTCAGCTAATTTGCCATTGGCTTTCGCTTCTTTTACCCATTGAGGTACAACAGTTTCTAAGAATTCTTTTTTCGCTTTACGTTCTTTCTCGATATCAATACCCATTACTTTCCATGCTTTATCAGCTGTAGAAATATCTGGTACTTCAACCGGAGTTTTCACGCCATGTTTAGTTAAGATTGCTGCAAGTTTAGCACGTGCATCCGCAGCTTTGTCGATACCAGAACCTAATACGCGAAGCATTACATCAGGTGCGTGCATGTGACCACCGTGACTTGCTGCTGCGTAGTCCCAACGCCATTGAGCGTGACGGATATCCATTAAAGCAGGTTCCATTTCTTCTTTAGTTGCACCTGCATCCCATGCCGCTTTCGCTTCAAAGTGAGCACGAACAACTTGATCTTCTAAACGACCCATTACATCTTTCACTTCTTTTTTACGTGAAGCAACGATGTCTTTAAGTTTTTCTTTGCTTTGATCGTGACAGTTTGCACATGTGGTATCAAATGCATCGAATGGGTTTTGGATTTGGTGGTCGGTGTAAACTTTACCGTCTTTACCTTGTACTTTAGGCATGTGACAGTCGATACAAGTTACGCCGTTTTTACCGTGCATACCTAAAGACCAAATTTCAAAGTCAGGGTGTTGCGCTTTTAACATTGGTGCTTTAGAAAGAGAGTGAGTCCAGTCACTGAAGCCGATATCATCATAGTATTTTTCGATGTCATCAACAGTTTGACCGTTATCCCAAGGGAAGGTTACTTGTTTTAAGTCGCCCGCGAAGTAGTATTCAACATGACAGTTTGCACAGATTTCAGCACGTTTTTCAGTGCGAGCAGCTGTGTTAAAGCTTAAGTTAGCTTGTTCTTTACCTTCAGCTTTTGCTTTTGCTTGAAGTGCATTATTTAAGTGATCTAATGCACGAAGAACGTGTGGACGAGCAATACGTAATGCAGGTTTGCCTTCAGCAAAGTCTTTAGAGGTCGTATCGTGACAGTCAGCACAACCGATCGAGTTGACAATTTCTGGTCCACCTTTAGCCCATTTGGCACCAAAGTAACCATCTTCACCCCATTCTGCAATTAAACGAGGAACGTCTGGACCTTTACAAGTCCAACATGCCATTGGTTGAGGGCCATCATTTGCATTTTTGGGCGCACCAGTACGTAAAATATTACGTACATCTTCTACTGCATAAACGTGACCACGAGGTGCGTTATATTCTTTTGCGAAAGAATAGCCCCCCCATAACACGATTAAACGAGGATCTTGTTCATTAGCATAGATGATTTTGTCGCCTTTTTCAGTCGCTTTCCACGAATTGAATTGGCTAGGATATTTCTCAGCAAATTTTTCATTCACTGCTTCGATTTTTAAATTAGGGTTTGGTGCTTCCACAGGTTGTTCAACAGGCTTGTATACCATTTCAGCCATCGCTGAGTTATACACACCTAAAGCTGCGAAAGAAGTGGCCAAAACAAGGCTTTTTCTCAATGCGTTCACGATAATCACTCCATTAGGAAAGAATAAAAAAACAATTTTAAATGCGAACAATTCCTATTAAGCTTTTGAATTCACTCATAAAAATAGCTCAACGCAAGCATAAGATACCAAAAAGCAGTAGTTTTCCTAAGGTTTTTTTTCAAAACTTTGAGGTTGATCAAACTTTAAAATAAAAATACTCATAAAGGGGTATACTGGTGTTGAGAAAGTGGTAAAGGATAATATTCTAAAAGAGGCAAAAGTGCGGTTGATTTTCATCGTGTTTTTTTACTTGTTTGAGAGGGATTAAACCCATGTGATTAGCCCATCCTGAGTACTTTTTTAATGTTCGCTTTTTACGCAAACGTTAAAATGTAAATTTTTTGTAAAAAACAGTGTAAAAAGCAAACATTTCCTTGATCTTATGCTTAGCTCCTATATACTCCAAAGACTTTACTATTTACTTGCTTAGTTTGCATTATTTTAGCTTCGCAACAACTTATTGGCCTATTTGTTTGGGAGAACCTTTTTATGAACAAAGTATTTAAGATTATTTGGAACAAAACGACACAATCTTTCGTCGTAACATCAGAATTAGCGAAAGGAGCCGTAAAAGCTTCTTCAAACTCCGAACAACGTGTAACAAGCGAAACACGTTTATCTTCTCTTTTTAAACTTTCTGTCTCTTCTCTTATTTTAGCTGGAGTAGTATTGCCGGCACAAGCTGTAGATTTAAGTGATCCTCTTATTAAAATTACGACTGGACCAGGTAATGTGTTTACGGGGGAAGCTGATGCTGGTGGTGGTTCTAATATTGCGATAGGTAATAATGCAACAGTTGCAAATGGAAAACCTAAGGGAAGAAATATAGCTATTGGTTCAGGAGCTTATGTATCTGCAGAATATAGCGAAGAATCTATTGCAATAGGTAGTTCTGGAAAGCATCCAACGGTTCAACGTACAGAGGTTAGAGGAGATCAATCGATTGCTATTGGTGCAAATACTTTAGCAAAAGGTAACTCATCTATTGTTATTGGTAACGATGATGTTGATAAAGTTAATGGTGGTAAATACAGTGGTGACGAAGTTGTTTATGAATATACGTTTAATGAAGATGGAACAGTTGCTACTAAAAAACAAATTCGATTAGATAGTTTTGCAAATCGAGGTTTGATTTACAAAAAATTAACAGGTGGGAGTTTGAATGGGTATTCTTCCGCGACAAGTGGTGAGGGCGCGATAGCTATTGGTGTTAAAACACAAGCACTGGGTGATTTCTCTACTGCACTAGGTACTAATGCAACTGCAACAAAATTTGGTACGCTTGCGCTTGGAACAGGTGCAAATGCTAATATAACCAACGCTGTTGCAATTGGTATGGCATCTGAAACGGATAAAGAAGGTATAGCTTATAAAGGTAAGGAAATTCTAGGAAATACTTATACTTGGGCTGGTGGTGCATCGGTTGATCCGGGTGATGTTGTATCAGTGGGTAAGAAACAATTTGAACGTCAAATTATTAACTTAGCACCTGGTGATGTTTCTGCAAATTCAACTGATGCAATCAATGGTTCTCAGCTTTATTCAGCAATTCAACAGATTGAAAAAATACGCTACTTCTCTGTGAATTCAACAATTGGTGTTAAAGATGATGCAACTGAGGAAAATCCAACTAATAGTATCAATAAAGGTGCTAAAGGTGAAAATTCTATTGCTATTGGACCAAATGCTCATACAACGAATACATCAACTGCGTCAATTGCAATTGGTTTAGGCTCTAATGCAACAGCGGCAAATGCGGTAGCATTAGGTCATAATTCAGTTGCTGGTTCAAATATGTTTGATGCTACATCTTCAGAGGCAGTATTTAAAAATGATGCAGGCGTTGATACGCACGTTTCATTTGCTGCAAATTCTTCAGCAATTGGCGGGGCAGTTTCTGTAGGTGAAAAAGACAATGAGCGCCAAATCCAGAATGTTGCAGCAGGTCGTATTTCCGCGACTTCAACTGATGCAATTAACGGTTCACAACTTCACGCAGTATTAAACAATAGCGGTTTTAACGTACAAGAAAATGATTCACCTAAATCACGCATTAATAATAATGATGTAGTGAACTTCAAAGATGGAAACTTAACTACCGCGAATGTGACTAAAACCCCAAATGGCACAATTGTGAAATTTGATGTGAATACAACAACTATCAAGACTGATAAAGATGGCAATGCAACAGCTGCAAATCCAAATAATATTGCAACTGCAGGTGATGTAGCTGATGCAATTAATAACGTACGTAATATGCCATTAACCTTTGCTGGTGATACTGGCACTAATGTAACACGTAAATTAGGTGAAACAGTTAAGTTAGTTGGTGGTGTAACTGATGAGACTAAACTTTCTAATAATAACATCGGTGTGGTAGCAAATGGCAATGATAAGTTAGAAATTAAATTGGCGAAAGACATCAAAGTTAATAGCGTAAAAGCTGGTGATACAACCATTAATAACGAAGGTTTAACTATTGAAGGTGGTCCAAGCGTAACTAAAGCAGGTATTAATGCCGCTGGCAATAAAATCACAGGTGTAGCCGCTGGTACTGATGATACTGATGCTGTAAATGTTTCACAATTGAACAATGCCGTTAATGCAGCTAAAACTGAAGTGAAAGCAGGCAAAAATACGTCTATCAAGGAAACTAAAGGCGATAATGGTGAAAGTATTTATACAATTGATGCCGTAGATACATCAGCGAGTGTGACAAGCAAGTCAGGTGCATTAACAGTAACGCCAGGTAAACCAACTTTAGATGATGCTAGTAATACTACAGTGACCAATTATGATATTGATTTGTCAGATGAGACGAAAGAAGATATCAAAAAAGGTGTTAAGGCTCACGATATTGTCACCAACAAAGGTTTAACTTTTACTGGTGATAGCGGTTCAACTAATGTGGAAAAATTAGGTTCAACCGTTGCGATTAAAGGTGATGACAACATCACCACTGAAGCAGCTGATGATAAAGTTGAAGTTAAATTAAACAAAGACATCAAAGTTGATAGCGTAAAAGCTGGTGATACAACCATTAACAATGATGGTTTAACGATTGCTGGTGGTCCAAATGTGACTAAATCAGGTATTGACGCTGCAGGTAATAAAATTAGCAATGTTGCAAATGGTGATGTTAATGCCAATAGCAAAGATGCAGTGAATGGTAGTCAGTTATACGAAGTGAAGGAGCTTGCGGGTAAAGGTTGGAATGCAACTGCGACGAAGAAAGAAGGCTCTACTGGTGAAGTAAGTGGTACTAAAGTTGCTAATGTAGCGCCTGGTGAGACTGTAAACTATATCGCTGGTGATAATATCAAACTTGAACAGAATGGTATGAATTTTACCATTTCAACCACAAAAGACTTGAAAGCTGAAAATGTCACCGCAAAAACAGTGAATACCACAACGATTAATCTTGGTGAGGGTCAGAATTCAACACCAATTACAGTAGTAAGTGGTAAAGATGCAGCTCCAAACTTGGATGGTAAAACACCAAATCGTATGAACTTTGGTGGCGAAACTATCGCAACATTAAGTGATGGCTTAAAATTTGGCGCAAACGTAGGCGATGTTTACGGTGCGAAATTAAATAGCCAAATCAATGTGAAAGGCGCAGATAGCAACACAAACTGGAGTGAGTTTGATGGTGGCGATAATGTGATGACCAACATTGATAAGAGCGGCAATATTCGTGTAGGTATCAAGAAAAACCTTAAAGTGGAAAGCGTAACTGCAAACAAATTCACTGCGGGCGATACGGTGATTGATGGCAATGGCGTCACCATTAAAAATGGTCCAAGCATGACTAAAAATGGTATTGATGCAGGTAATAAACAAATTACCAATGTTGCACCAGGACGCATTGCAGCAGACAGTACTGATGCGGTAAACGGCAGCCAATTACACGAAGTAAAAGCTGACATGAATAACAAGATCAATCACTTAAATGGTCAAGTGAACAAGTTAGGTAAACGTGTAAATGCAGGTACAGCAAGCGCGTTAGCGGCGTCTCAATTACCACAAGCTTACATTCCAGGTAAGAGCATGGTATCTGTGGCAGCGGGTAATTACCAAGGTCAAAATGCGGTGGCATTAGGTATGTCACGTATTTCAGATAACGGTAAAATCATTATTCGTTTAGCCGGTACGAGCGATACACAAGGTAAAGTGGGTGTAGCAGTTGGTGCAGGTTACCACTGGTAATTTATCGTAAATAAACAAAAGGCATGGGAAACCATGCCTTTTTTGTTACCAAAAGTGCGGTCGATTTTCGGTCTA
>OBYS01000846.1_pt1 | contig 13623 bp, 33 predicted proteins | sample 1476791 | NCBI WGS metagenome assembly OBYS01 (sample SAMEA2580205, study PRJEB22360) | human gut metagenome | biome: human gut; feature: human-associated habitat; material: faeces | place: Denmark | collected 2008/2010
ATCTAAATCTTTATAATTATATAAAGCATATTCCGTCTTTTTGAATAAATTTTCTTCCAATTATTAAATTCCTTTCTATTTAATCTTGTCTAATATTCTTTTTGTTTCACAAATTTTCTTACTTACCTCAAGCAACCTTTCGCTAGACTTTTCTAAATCTTCTATAGAATATATTTTTTTTAATTCACTAATTTCCTTCATTAAACCTTCCGCTTGCTTTAAAAGTACATTACTCATTCCAACTGCCGTAAACAAACGCCTTTCTAACATTTTATTTTTCATATTTCCCTCCTTGTATTTATCTTCGTTTCTTGCGACTTTAAAGTATCTCTAGTTTATCTATTATAGAATACATATCTTTTGTTAATTTACACTCTTCACAATCTTTTTTAGATCTTTGCATTTCTGGATATGCACATCCGCTAGAACAAGGATTACTATATAAAAAACATTTCAATGTTCTTATTTCACTTGCTGTTAATTTTATAGTTTTCATTTTACCCTCCTAAAACATTTATTTTATTTTGGTTTAAATATCCCACCAATTCCTTCAAATATTACACTTAATAATACCACTGCTCCTAACCAATGTATAAAGTCTTGAAATATAAATTTTAATACGTCTAACATTCAACTCACCTTTTTATTTATTATTTGACTACCTAATTTTAAAATCTATTTCTATTACTATATCGATACAATATGGCTTTAATCGCATTCTTTCATCAGAATTATTTTTATAATACTCATACATCTCATTAAACTTTTCTCTTCCAAATGTTGTGTACTCAGGTCCCATTAAACCTAAAATTTTTATAGTTATTTCTGTTATTTCCTCTGATTCTATAGCCATTTCAAATATTTTTAAAAATTTCTTTTTATCCATCATTACATCTCCTTTTAAATCTTTAAATCTTATATCTCCCACATTTACTGCACCTGTATAAGTTGATTGGAGAATATCTTATAAGCTCCCAGTTGTGCATATGTCTCTGTTTTTTTAATATCTTTATTAAAGTTTTTAACATTTATTTTCCCCCTTTAAAAAACCCCCTGAATTATCTTTCCATCTTTATCTATACTAGCTTCCTCTGCAAAATCAGGCTCAATTATTTGTGGAATATTAAGCTCTTTCATTCTTTCTACTGAATAAACATCATATCTTATACTTTTTTTATTCACAAAAATAACTTTTGATGATGTTCCAGTTCCGATTAGATATCCAGCCTTCATAGCTTGCTTCTTAAAATCTTTTAATTTTAAAGGAACAACTTCAGCAGATGCAGTTTTATTTATAAAATCAAAAATTTCATTAATCATTTCTGATGTTTTAATATAAAGTCCATCTCCTTGCTTTTTAACAACTTCCGTTGATCCAGCCCTTCCATCTTCAAGCATTTGATTGTAAAGTACTAACATTCTTTCAACTGTAGATTTAGTTTCTTCTCCCCCTTCGAGAACTTCTTCTTTGATGTTTTTAACTATGTAACTTTCATATCCTTCAAATTGATTGATTCCATGTTTGGCTAATAGTAAATTGAATATTTCAATTCCTGCAGCAATATTTATAGCTGTATTTAAAGGTCTGTTATTTAACTCTTTGATATTTGCCTCAACTTTTTCTCTTATAAGTTCATAATCTTCAACACTCATACTTATAACTGTATCAACTAAACTTCTTCCTAGCTTGTTCATCAGCTCTTTGTTTTTAGTTAGCCACATCATTGCTTCACTGTTCTTTTCAGTTCTTTCTCTCTTACTTAAATAGACAATGCAACTTCTTTCTATAAGAGCTTTTTCTCCGTTTGGGTAGCTTTCTTCTCCTGCTATTATTATTGGTCTTGTAAGTTGGAAGTTTTTATTTTTAAAACTTTTATCTCCCCTGGTTATTGTTGTTCTATCATATAAATTTCTTCACTTAATTTTTGTATTTTATATTTATCTAAAGAGCTTGGCTTAAATTCATCATATAAACTTGTATAATTCCCTGAACTTAAATCTTTTATAAATGCAAAATTAGATATTAACCCAATTGATTTTATCTCTTTCGCTGGATAATTTAATATTGCTGCTATAACATTACTTAATATAGTAGATTTTCCTGATTCACTTTCTCCTACCATAAGTAAATGATGCATTTTATTTTTTAATTCTTGATTGTGAAGGACAGCTAAATTATTAATAACAGTTCCTATAATGGGGATTGTCTTATCACTTGCTGCAAATCTAAATATTCTTTTCTTAAGTTCATTTAATTCATCTTTAGTTATAAAATCATTGTTTAATATTTCTATATCATTTTCTTTATCAGCTTTTATAGTGTAATCTATGTTATTCAAAGTTATTGCTCCTTCATTTGCTATTAACTTAATTTCATTTTTATGTCTTAAAAATTTTATCCCCTGGTGCAACTCTTCATTTTCTAATGCCCAATACATATTGATCCAACTCTTAAGTTCAGTTAAATCATCAATTTTCCCTTTAAAGGCTAAGTCTAAAGTCCCTAGGAAATTTTTAAAACTTTTTATGTCATCAAAAACAGTCGATGGTCCTATTTTTTCTATTATTTCACCAGTGCAACTTTTTAGTATGAGTTTAACTCCCTCTTTATCTTCATCTACATATTTCATTCTTTTAGCTTCTAGCAAGTTAAAATCAGTTAAATATATTTTTGTCCAATCCCCTTGTTTAGTTATTATTTGTTTATATATTCCTCTAAAATCTTGCTGTAAATCATATCTAGAATTAATATCTAAGCTTCTTCTAAACGCATTTAATAAATCATTTTTATCATGCCCAGCTTCTATCCAATCTGTTACATCTTTGTTGTCCCCTAATGATTTTAATCCTGGTAAATTTATAAATTTAAAGGCTGGTCTATCTTGCTCATAATCTTCTAAAGGGGGATTTAACTCTTCAAAAAGTTTTTTCCCATATTGCTCGCCAGCTACCCCTGTGTCCTTTATTACGTATATAGATGAATATAATGCATTAAGAATTGAAAAATCCTTAACTCCCTTTACTGATGTCGCTACATATTTATTATTTTTAAAAAATGAATTTATTGTATTTGCATCTTTTTCGCCCTCAACTATGATTAATGTTTTCCCAGTTTTCATCCCCTCTAAAACATTATATAAATTGTAAGGTATTTCATCGGTTCCTCTTGAATTAACAACTTTATCTCCTTCAATATGATAATAAGAGCTGCATTTCTTCCTATCTGGTTTAAGGAATTTGGCTTTATAGTAAACAACTTCATTTCTTTCATTGACAAATGTAAATAAACCTTTAAGTTCATGATCTTTTCTAAAATCTGTTTTTTTAATTTGCCAGTCAATAAAACTTTTTACTTTTTCAAATTCAAGCTCTTTATCACTTTTTTTATTTTCCATACCCAGGTATTCTCTAGCGGCTTTATAATCCAAAGCCTTATATTTCATTATAAAATCTAAAGCATCCCCTGATGTGTTACATCCCCCAAAGCATTTCCATTGCCATTTATTATTGTCGGAATTAAAACGGATACTGAAAGATGGCGATTTTTCTGAGTGAAAGGGACAACATATTTTGTTATCCCTTGTGAATCTCTGTCCTACTTCTGTTTCTATTAATTGTCTTAAGTCTATATTTTCTAATTCGTTCATAGTTTAATTTTCCTTTCATCCATCTTTAAATCCATTGTGCCTTTCGTAATATGTCATTTCTCTATTTAACTCTTTTTCAACTTCTAGCCCTTTAAAACAAAGCATTTTAAACAACTTTATAAATGCTTCTATGTAATAATCATCTTCTCTCTGAATTTCATCAATGTTATCTAAAATATATTCAGCATTTTCCATTCTTTTTAGGAAGTTATTATATTCCTTTTGATTCTTGGTCAAATTCATCACCTTCTTCAAAGTACCCTTTGTTCTTTAATAATTCGTAGATGTGATAATATAAGGATTTATATATCCTATATCCAGTTGTTTTTTTATCTATAAACTGAATATTTAAATCATATCTTGCCGTAAATGTTTCAAATGATCCTACTGCTGCAGTTGATGAATATTGACTTCTAAAATCTCCAGTTACTAATTTTTCATATCCATTAAGATCTTCAACGAACATAAAAGTTTTTGTATTATACATCTTAAGCCTTGCAAATTCATTTTCGAATCTATCTCTATCCTTTATGCTACTAATAAGCTCATCTACAGAATTTTTCTTTTCTATGGCTATATCATTGCTGAAATACCAATCTCTATTAACTCCTAAAGGCTTGGTTTCTTCATTTGAAGCTATGTAACAGCTATAATCTCCCTGGTCCAACTTTTCAACTTTATATTTTATTTTTTTTCTATCAAAATAATCTTTAATATGTTCCCATCTTTGTTCCCTGGTATCACATATAATTGTTAAATTTTTTAAAAGTATCTTTTGTTCTTTATCACTAAACTTGTACTTCATTTTTTCTCCTTGCTTCTTATCTGCTATAACTAATAACATCAGCTTCGCAGTAACGGTTTGTACATATTATTTTAATCATATCTTCCTCTTCAAAAGCTTTGCGTTGAGTGGTTCAAGAGAACTTTCGTCGCAACTATCACACTCAAACATTGCATAACTATTAACTGAATTAGTATCTTGATAATTTTCTTCTGCTCTAAAACAGTTTTTTCTTTCTTTGCATTCTTTGTTGATACAAAATGTTATATCTTTCATGTACATATCCTTCTTTTCTGAAATTTTTTGAATTGTTCACTAACCAATCCACGCAATTTTCTCAATTTCATCTGCACTCATATTCACATACTTTTCATGCCCTTTAATTGCTTCTTCTTCTGTTGAATATCCTTCAGCTATATTCCAACAATCTAAACCTTCTAACATTATTGCAGTTTCATAAGCCCCATATCTATAATCATAACTTTTAACTGTGCTTATTATATATCCATCTTCTCTTTTAGTTAAATCAATTCTATTTACCATATTTAATTCCTCTTATTTAATTTATTTTTATAAGCTTCTCTTCCTACTGAATTATAGATTAATCCTACTTTGCTACAATTCTCCTTCTGATAACACCCACAACTTACGCTACTTTTTAAAGACCTATGTGTCATATAAGTTATATTTCCACATGCACATTTACATTTCCAAACTACAGCTCTAGACACCCTTCTGTCTGTATAACCCATAACAGTAAGCCTTCCAAACTTTTTACCTATAATGTTATTTATTGCTTGTGCCATTTTATACTCCTATCTAACTCGCAATATATTCAAATTGTAAATTATAATTCTCTTCCACAATTAGAGCATTTTATTCCACTATTAAGGCTCTTTCCGTATTTATCCCAACAAGAACATTGCTCTATTTTACTAGTCTATTTTTCAATATTAATTTCCTTTTTGATTAACACTGCATACTCTTTTCCATATAAATCAGCTTTAAGTATATTTACTATTGTTTCAGCATTGTTTCTACAATCTAATATCAATTTAAGTTCTCCATTTTCAAAAACTCCATAATCACATACAACTGGTTTAACTTCATACTTTATCATTGATTTTTCTCCTCCATTAATTCGTAATAAATTTCAAATTGTTCGTTACTTAAAAATTCTAATAATAGTTTCTAAAACACCTAACCATTCAAGCTTGAAGTTGTTAACCTTTATCGAAAAACCACTCAATGCTATTAATATAATCGCTACCCACATCAAAATCTTATCCATATTTACACTCCATTTATTTCGCAATATTAATGAATTGTTCACTAAATTACTTTGTGTTTTCCCATTTCTCTATTACTATACCTTTAGAATTACAATCTCTACACCTTACCGCATAACTTTCTGCACCGTCTTCGTGGAAAATACTATTGCTAAAAGTTACGTTCATGCTTTTGCAATTAGGGCAATGTATTGCAGTCCCTGTAAATCCAAAAAATACATTTTTAATTCTTTTGAAATTCATAATTTTCTATTCTCCCTAATTAATGCGTAATAATTTCAAATTACGAATTACTTACATAACTCGTCATACATTTTATTTAGCTTTTTTATTATCTCTTCTCTAACATCTTTTTGTTTATTAGCTTCTTCTAATTGATTATTATTTTTAAACTTTTTAACTACTGTTCTTTGGTCTATTGTTACTAACATAGCTAAATAATTTAATTCCTCTTTATTTAACATTACTCTTCCTTCAACTCCTTGTTGCTTGGTATTTCTAATTCGTGTTCATATCTATACCCCATAGCTCCAGAAGGTAATGAGCATAAATAATACCAATCATTTTCATATTCTCTATCTTCTATAGTTACAATGATTCCATATTCTTTATCTTTTACTTTATCTCCAACCTTGAACATTATTTTAAACCTCATTTACTTCTTAATATATTTAAATTGCGAACTAATATTTTCTACTCTCTGAAATTAGACTCCCTGTTCCTTCACTTAAAGTTTCAGGTACACTAATCCCTAGTTGTATTTTGAATCTCCTTATTAGTTCGATGGTGTCTATACTTATATCGGCATTGCTACGTTCAAGTTTTTGTAATTCCCTTGCAAATGAAACTGCATAATATTTGTAATCCATTCTAATCCTTCTTCGCTTCTTAATATATTCAACTGTTCTCTTAAAATTTATCTTTTAATTAAAAATCAAACTTCCAAGTATACAATTTAATTAAATCTTCTTTAAATTCTTCAATTGCTTTTTCAGCTATTTCTCTTGATGTAAAATATATATTATTAGATTTATATGCAAAATCCCAATCAATCATTAATTCACTATATTGATTAGAAAATGCAATATAATATTTTTCAGAACTATCACACCAATTGATAACTTTTGTATTATTCTCCCAAGCGAATCTATCCATTCTTCTCATTAAAGTTTCTTTAAAAGCAACATATTTAGCATATTCTTTATTGTTGAAATAATTAGCTTTTGAAAATACTTTATTATCACAATCAAGTCTATCCTCGTGAATAAAACCTACACTTCCGTTCCTTGTTATAGAATAATACAATTCTCTATTATTTACTCTTGTATAAGGGTTTTTCATTTCCTTAATTTCCTCAAAGTCAAGTTTTAATAAATCAGCTATTGAGATATTTTCATCTCTTAAATAAGCATTACTTTCAATATCTACTAAATCTCCGTCTTTTACTGTAAATATTCTATTACCGCACTTATATCTCTTACCTTCTTTTGTAAAATCTAATTCTGTTATTTTCATTATCTCTTTCCTCCACTGCTATTCTCATCCTTTTAAAGTAAATCAATAAACTTTGGAATAACTCCAATCACTTTTATTTCGAATTTACCTATCTTTATCTGGATATTTCCAATGAAAAATATCGTTACTATGACTAAAAGTAATTCTTGCATCACACTCTCCTAAAAAAACATATTTTAATTATTTAATTTTTCTTTGAAATGAAAATTAATTGTTTTTATTAACTTTAAATATTCTTCCCTGTGAGGATTTTTTTCTAATCCACCATCTTTATTATGTATTCTATCTATAAATTCTTCTTCTGTGATCTTAAGTTGACAACCTATAGAGTAAAGAATTTGGTCATCTTCTGTTAAAATAGCAGTTAACATTCTGTTTTCACATTGATGCTGAAAAATATCTTTATAAGGCATAGAAACTCTTCCTATAATACGACCTTCTTGTATTCTTGCACTTCCAAATACTTCTGCATTTCCAAAGATTTTAGCATTTCCAAAGATATATGCATTTCCAAATACTACTACATTTTCAGATACAATTGCATTTCCACATATTTTAGAACTTCCATATACTTCTGCACTTCCAAATACTTCTGCATTCATATATACTTTTGCACTTCCAAATACTTCTGCATGTTCATATACCTTTGCATCTTCATATACTTCTGCATTTCCAAATACTTTAGCATGTTCATAGACCCAAGAATTATGTTCATGACTAAGATTATCTTCTTTTTCGATATAGCCACCAATATCTCCAGCTTCAATACCTCCAAAGTCCCTTAAAGCTTTTATCCTATATAAAGTTTTCCCACAGTAATTAATACAATCATCTTTTAATAGTTCATATTTTCTGTCCATTGTCATTCTCCTTTAAAACGGCATATCCCCATCATCTACTGGTGTCATATCTCCAAAACCTTCATCTGAGTTATCTTGTGCACTACAACTTTGATTGTTTGCGTTATTATTTCCTACAAACTCAAAATTTTCTATAATTACATCTGTTGTATATCTTCTTATCCCGTCTTGTCCTTCATAACTTCCCGTTCTTATATTTCCTGCAAGTGCTATTTGTCTACCTTTTGTAAAGTATTGAGCAATTGTTTCTCCAGTTTTCCCAAATGCTACACAATTTATAAAATCAGTTTCATCTTTTTTAAAAGCTCTTGCTACTGCAACTGTTATTCTGCAAATTGCAGTCCCGTCGCCCGGCGTATACTTTAGCTCCGGGTCTTTAGTAAGGCGCCCAATAAGCACTACTTTATTCATTAAACGCAACTCCTTTCACCATTTCTTTGACGTCTTTAATGGCTGAAACTATTAGCTTTAAATTCTTCAATCCAGTTCCATTAATCTCTTTATCAATTAAAAAATTCAAAGCTTTTTCTACGTTCGGGAAATATCCCACAGTTGTTTTTGTAGGCTGCCCAAAATTCTTACTTTCTTTATTCTTTACAACTCCATGTTCATATAAAACAACATTTAAAGTATCAACTGATTCTAATGAATATTTATCATTAATTATCATTTTCCTTTTCCCCTTCTTTTTCATGTTTCTTTCTCCAATCTCTTAAGAGCTCTTATTAATATAAGTCCTATTTCACTTAACTCTCCACCTGTTAACTCATTTTCAACTTTATTAAATAAAGCCTTTATTGCCTTTGCTGGTTCCATTTATTTCTCCTAATATTCAATGTGTGTCTCATATAAATAACTTGCTTCTAAATCTGCTGTATGGAGCAATACTCCCCATCTATTTTTGGTCCAGCATCCACTTACTGTGTTCCAGTTTTCTTTTGGTTCATATCCTCCCATATGGGATCTTATTGCATACATTTCGTCAAGGGTTAAATTTATAAAGCTGCTTAATATAATTATTGATTTTTCTCCATGTCCTAATGGAACCTGATCATCAACCTTGTAAAAGGGAACTTTCTCCCATTTTCCTGTAACTTCATTCTTTTTATTTCTAGTGCTCGTTACATAAAAATTAACTTTGCATAAATCGTGAAGCAATGCACAGATAATTACACTCTCTGAAGGTATGTTTAAATCTGTATAATGCTCTGCTTTAGCCTTTAAAACTCTATATACATTTAAACTATGTTGTGCAAGTCCGCCTTCGTAGTTGCTGTGATACATTGTGCTCGCTGGAGCAGTAAAGTAATCATATTTACATAACCATTCAATTAATTTATCTATTCCTGGCCTTTTAACAGTTTCTAAAATACTAATAATCTCTTTCTTATTAGCTTCAATCTTTGCTCTTATTTCTAACTCTGTCATAATACTTCAGCTCCTTCTAATAAATTATGTGCCATTTTCCTCTAATCTCTTCTATGCTTAAGTATTCAATTAACCCCTCATTACTTATGTCCTGATAGTATTTTTTATTACTATCTAAACTCTCTATTTCCTTACCTTCTTCATAAGCTTTAAATGCTTCTTCAAAAGTGTACTCTTTTCTTTGTAAAGTATATGTGTTATATAAATTAACACCCTCGTTCTCATTAAAATCTAGAACTCCATCTTCTCTAAGCCTTATAAAACTTATAGGTGATACTTCATTTACCCAAACTTCACCTTCTTTAATTGTTTCAATTACTTCTCTAAATGTTTTCTTCATGTTATCACCCTTTACTATCTCAAAATCTTGCTCTTTAAAGCATAATCCCTCTAAGCCTTTTATATGCCAACGGTATTCTCCAAACCATTCATTGAATTTTAATTCACCTTCATAAATTTTCTTCCCAACTTCTAATTTAGTTAATCCTAAATCATTACTGCATCTAACTTTCATCTTATTTCCTCCTAAAATGGCAGTCTCCAATTTTCACTTTCTAAAAACTTTAAATCTTCAAGAACTTTCTTCATTTCTTCAAGATTAAGAGTTATCATTTGAAAGTCTTTTGTAATTTCTAGTACTGGATTATCATCTTTATCAAACTTTAGAAAACTTCTAAATCTATCCTTTTCAACATATCCTTCTATAAAATCATGAGCTTCCATTAGTTTTATAAAATCTCTTTCTTCTATAGCTCTATCAATTATTTGTTTTATTTTATCTATAGCAATGTCAACCTTAGCCATACGTCCTCCCTTTACAGGTCGCTTAAACTTAATATCTTACTAACCTTTTTGATTGATTTACAATAATCACAGACACCACAACCAACAGCTTCAACTTTTCCATCTTTGATTGCTTGGAATCTTTCGATATAAAATTCCATCTCTTGTAGTTTATTGTCTGTATAACCCTTATCAATTCTTATAACGGCCTTATCTGGAATATCTTCTTTAGTTACGGCTATTATATATGGAATTAAGTCAACTCCAAATTGTTGTTTAATCAATTCTCTATAAACTGCCATTTGCTCTATATATCCATATTGCTCTATGAAGTTAAGTCCACTATATTTCTTATAAATCCCTTGAGTGGTTTTTAAATCTCCAAAAAAACCTTTATTAATATTTAATATGTCAACCATTCCACGCCATTTAACACCAAATAATTCCCCTTGAATTATTACTTCCTTTTCTCCCTGTAGAAAGTTATTGCAAACTTTATCTTTACTTAAAGTCTTTATCATCTTATCTGCAACTTGATAAGCACTTTTAAGTTGACCTTTTGTAGCTCCTCTAGAGCTGAATAATCCTGGATTATCTGCCTTGAACTGTTCAAGCGTTCCTTCGCTATAGGCGTGTATATATTTCCCTAATAGGAAGGCTTCATTGTCAGCTTGTCTATATTGCCCCTTTACTTTTGCTAGAGCTTTAGCTTCACATTGTTTAAATAGCTTGTACTGTGAAACTGAAAATGTACTTGAATCAGCTTCTGGTGTATAATAATTTTCTTTAGAAATCTCTATCATTTTCTTCTACTTCCTCAAATTCAGCTTCAACGATATCTTCTTTATCATCATTTTCAATAGTTCCATCATCTTCAAGTTCCTTTTCAATTTCCGACTTTTCACTCTCGACTGGTTCATTTTTAAATTCCATATCCGAAGATTCTTCCCACGCCTTTCCTTGCTCTATATTGTCAAAATCTAGCTCAATATGCTTGCATAACCTTCTTAGTACAGTTTTTTTTGCCATTTCTCCGAAACTTTTAGTCCACGCTGATCCATTTTTCGACTTAGAGAAGTTATCTCTTATGTATTCAATCTCAGCTTTACTCATAGTTTCATAAGCCATGCTTCCGTCTTTGTAGTAAACTACAGCAAATGCTCCAATAATATTGCCAGTATTAAAAGGCACAGGCTTGAAATTAATATACTGCTTTCCACCGTCAATAACTTCTTCAAAAAAATCCCCCTCTCTTACAAGTTTTGCGTATATATCCTTGATTGGGTTTATACTATATTTTTTACAAAGTTTTTCTTCCCCTTTGTAATCGGTCATAAATTGAGGTTGTCCCCCGTACGTTATTACATAGCATTCTTTGTTGAAGAAATCTAATCCTAAATATGCTCCTTTCATCAGGCACCTTGCTAAATTAAACTCTTGCCCTTTCATTTTTGTTATATCTAAATCATTTAAAACTGCTAGCGCATTTTGTTTGAATCGTAAAGGGTTAAAGTTTTTAGGTAAAGCTCCTGATTCTCTCTCTAACATAGTTGCAAGCATATTATTAGTTTGTTTTAATACTACGTTTTGTAATTGATTATTTACTGCCATGCTTCTTCACACTCCTTCTTATATTGCTCCATACAATTTTCACAGATAAAAAGATCATTAATTTCATAATATGTATCTCCTAAGAATATCCCGTACTCACAATCGCTACACTCATAAACTTGTTTAGTATTTTCTTGTTCATATCTATAATCATAAACACTTTCCATTTTTTATTTATTTCCCCAATTTAAATAATATTTTTTGGCTTCTTCTATAGCTTCTATATAGGAAATTCCTTTTTCATCAACTAGCTGGTGAGCTAATTTAGCCACTTCTAAAATATAGTTATCTATCATTTTTTCTCCTAAAGATTCATTGTAGCTTCTCTTAAAGCCTTCTTTGCATCTGCAAAAGTTTTGAAGCTTCCTATGTATTCGCATTTTTTTTGTCCTTTAGAAATTCTACATACCCATCTATCTATAGAAGCCTGGTATCCTATTCCTGGTATCCAGCTTTTCTTAGCAATAAACATATTCATTCTGTCTATTACTTTGCTTTTATATTTACTTAAATAAATAATACTTTCTTGTCCATGTTCATTAACCTTTAATGCCCATCCATTGCTCACAGTAACAATAATTGCTTGTCTATTTTCATCTGCAAACTTTCCTACGATTGATCCTATTTCCTTTGTTCTTAACTTGCATTCATCAACAAATTTTGTTTCTGTTATTTCTCCATTTTTATCAGTAAATCCAAGGTGTTTTCTATATTTATTGCAGGTTATAGAATTACTACCATCGGGAAACACAAACTTACTTAGCTCTATCCATTTACAATCTTTGCATTCCATTTACTTAATCTTCTCCTTTGCTCCTTGCAAATATCTGCTTCCAATCTTCGACTAACTTCTAAAGCTCTTTCATCAGTCAGCCCATATTCATCAATAACTTTATGAAGTTTCTCTCTTAATTCTTTCATGATTACCTCCTAATTTTCTTTATTCCCTTTAACCCAACATCTTAGACATTTATTCATTTTTTTATTTCCTCCTATTTAATTTGGTGTTTTAGATAACTTGATGCCTTCGATAACACCTAAAACAAACATTTTTTCTTTATTAGATAAATCATCATTAATTTTTTCTAATAAATCTTTAATTTCTTGTTGTTTCTCTTTCATTTTTCTACTCCTTTCAACTTTTTTTGACAAAATAATATTAATCTTTTTTCGATTAAATGTCAAACGTTTTTCGATAATTTTATCGAATTTCGATAATTTTATTGTTTTTTTATGTTTTTTAGATTATTATAAATTTTGGAGGTAGTATGAAATGAATAAAAGACTTAAAATGATAAGAATCGAATCACGCTTAAATCAAGCTGATTTTTCAAAAAGATTAGGCATGGCACAATCTACTTATGCGGCTTTAGAATCAGGAAAAACTAAAATAAGAGATAGACATATAAATCTAATATGTTCTACCTTTAACATTAATAATGATTGGCTTATTACTGGTAAAGGCGAAATGTTTAAGGAAGATTTGGTCGAGCAAGTCGGAGTAGAAGTTGCAAGATTATTCTCCAACGGAGACGATTTGACAAAAAAATTAATATTAGGGCTATCAGAACTTGATGAATCTGAAATTGAAATAGTAAAAATACTTGTAGATGGTCTCATAAATAAAAAGAAGCAGTCTTAACTGCTTCTTTTTTCATTTATTCTATTGGTTTCCTCAATTATCGCATTTACTAATCTTAAAATCT
>OBYS01000850.1_pt1 | contig 13576 bp, 11 predicted proteins | sample 1476791 | NCBI WGS metagenome assembly OBYS01 (sample SAMEA2580205, study PRJEB22360) | human gut metagenome | biome: human gut; feature: human-associated habitat; material: faeces | place: Denmark | collected 2008/2010
CTTTCTCGTGGATCCAGCGCGTCGAAATCGCTGGTGGTTTTCTGGTTCTCTTTTGACATCAAAAGAGAACATTAGCCTTAATGAAAAAGCGCTCTGCCCCGCGCACAGGCGCGCGACGCTGGTGCTTTTCTGGTTCTCTTTTGGCACGCAAAAGAGAACTTAGCCTTACTGCAACAGCACTCTGACCCCGCGCCACAAGCGCGAAGTCTCTCCCCCTCCCCCAGAGAAAACAAAAGTCCCCGCACTGCAGGCAGTGCGGGGGCGTTAAGCTTCAGATTGTAGAATCAGCGCTTAGTTCTGCTTCATGCGAGCGAAGCAGTCAGAGCAGTAGACCGGACGATCCTCACGGGGCTGGAAGGGAACCTTGCAAGCCTTGCCGCAAGCTGCGCAGACAGCGTCGAACATCTGGCGCTCACCGCCGTTGCTGCGTGCGCCGCCGTTCTTGCGGGCATCACGGCAGGGCTTGCAGCGCTGGGGCTGGTTCTCAAAGCCGCGAGATGCGTAGAACTCCTGCTCACCAGCAGTCCAAACAAACTCCTTGCCGCAGTCCTTGCAAACTAAAGTCTTGTCTTCGAACATAGTAGTATCTCCTCTTTGTTTAGTTCTTGCCCACGGAAGGATTGTAACCATACCTTTGGTTTTTAGGGACCATAGCGCTGATCGTAAGCTTACCAGGGGCTTGAATGAGTAAACGTCCTCGGACTGAGGACTCTCCTATTGTACCGTTCTTTTTTTGATTTGTCAACCAAAAAACAACCCCTCGCCCGCTTTTTTGTGCATTCGGCATAATAAGACGGTCTTTGCTCGTGCAAAACAGCAAAAAGGCCACACCGCCCTTTGGGGGAGCGGTGCGGCCTTGGATGCCTTAAATGCAGAGATTACTTCTCGATGACTTCCTTGGTGTCGCGGGCGATCATCAGCTCCTCGTCGGTCGCGATGACCAGAGTGCGGACCTTGGCGCCCCAGGCGGTGATGTCGCAGACATCGCCCACGGGATGCTCATTCTTCTCGGTATCGATGCGGATGCCCAGCCAATCCATGTGGTGGCAGACCTTTGCACGGGCGATCTCGTCGTGCTCGCCGATGCCGCCGGTGAAGACGATGGCGTCCACGCCGCCCATCGCTGCGATGTAGCTGCCGACGATCTTCTTGATCTGGTAGTTCAGCATGTCAGAAGCCAGCTGAGCGCGCTTGTTGCCGTGGAGAGCAGCCTCCTCGACGTCACGCTTGTCGCTGGAAACACCGGAGATGCCCAGCAGGCCGGACTTCTTGTTCAGGATCTCGTCCAGCTCGTGGCCGGTGATGTTCAGGGTGTACTTCAGGTAGTTGACCACAGAGGGGTCCAGGTCGCCGCAGCGGGTACCCATCATCAGGCCGGCCAGCGGGGTCATGCCCATGGAGGTATCAACGACCTTGCCCTGATCGACAGCGGCGATGGAGGAGCCGTTGCCCAGATGGCAGGTGATGAGCTTCAGGCGCTCAATGGGCTCCTCGAGGTACTCAGCAGCCTTGTGAGCGACGTACTTGTGGCTGGTGCCGTGGAAGCCGTAGCGGCGGACGCCGTACTTCTCATAGTACTCATAGGGGATGGCGTACATATAAGCCTTCGGGGGCATGGTGCTGTGGAAAGCGGTGTCGAAGACAGCGACCATCGGGACGTTGCCGAAGACCTTGCGGGCTGCCTCGATGCCGAGGATGCCTGCGGGGTTGTGCAGAGGAGCCAGGGGGCTCAGCTCGCGGATGGTGTTGATGACCTCGTCGGTGATCAGGCAGCTGGCCTTGAACTTCTCACCGCCGTGGACGACGCGGTGGCCGATGGCGCTGATCTCGCTGACATCGTCGATGCACTTGCCCTCGCCGGTGGTCATCTTCTTCACGACCTCAGCAAAAGCCTCGGTGTGGGTGGGGAAGATCGCGGGAGTGGTAGCCTTGTGGCCGTTAGCTTCATGGGTGATCATGCTGCTCTCCATGCCGATGCGCTCGCACAGGCCCTTGCACAGCACCTTCTCACCGTCCATATCGATGAGCTGATATTTCAGGGAAGAAGAACCACAGTTGATAACCAGAATTTTCATCTTCTTGTTTCCTCCAGATATGTTTTTGTCCACCCCCGAGAGGGCAGAATTTTACAGATTCCTAGAATTATTATATAATAGGGTCGGCCGGTTTTCAAGCCGCAATGGCGGCAAAGCCTGCCACGAAGTCCCCGGGCTTTTTTGTACATCCTGCCCAGAATCCCGTCATTCTGCCCCAGTTCTCCATGCAGTATGACAGATATTTCACAAACTTTTGAGGTCACGCCATGAAATTTGCCGGTATCATCGCCGAATACGACCCCTTCCACAACGGCCACGCATGGCAGCTGGCGCAGGCAAAAGCGCTGGGTGCAGAGCGCGTCGCCGTCGCCATGAGCTGTTCGCTGGTGCAGCGGGGGGCGCTGCCCCTCCTGCCCGAAGCTGTCCGCACCCGGTCCGCCCTCACCTGCGGGGCTGACCTTGTGTTCGCCCTGCCTGCTCCCTGTGCCTGCGCGGGGGCAGAGGCGTTCGCCCGGGCGGGCGTGGCGCTGCTTGCCGCCGCCGGGTGCGACGGTCTGGTGTTCGGTGCCGAGACACCCGACGCGGCCCTTCTGATGGAGGCCGCCGAGCTTCTTGACAGCGGCTCCTACCGCGCCGCCCTGAAAGCCCAGCTTGCGGGCGGCGCACGGAGCTTTGCCGCCGCGCGGCAGGCCGCCGCGGCTCAGCTTGCATCTGACGAGCGGGTCGCCGCCCTGCTGGACAAGCCCAACAACAACCTCGCTGTCGAATACTGCCGGGCCATCCGCAGCCTTGCGCCTCGGATGGAGGCTTATCCTCTGCCCCGGCAAGGCGCGGACCACGGTGAGGCGCTCCACTCTGCCCACGGGCAGTTCGCCAGCGCCAGCGCACTTCGCAAGCTCTGGGCCGAGGGCGGAGCGGACGCCGTCGCGCCTTACGTTCCCGAGGCGGTCTTCCCGCTTTATCAGGAGGCTTACGCCGCCGGGCAGTACACCGATTTTTCCGCCGCCGGGCGGTGCGAGCTGGCCCTTCTCCGGTCTGCCTGCCGGGACAAAGCGCCCTTTGCAGACATCCGCGGCGTCTCCGAGGGACTGGAGCACCGTCTGGAAGCCGCGGTCCGTACCAGCACCACCTACGACGAACTTCTGGACGCTCTCACCACCGTCCGCTACCCCCGGGCGCGGATGCGCCGCCTCGCCATGGACGCCGCGCTGGGCTTCACCGCCGACAGTCTCCCCGCCCTTCCGCCCTATCTCCACCTGCTGGGAGGGAAGAAGGATGCTCTTCCTTTCTTAAAAAATTGCACCCTCCCTGTCTCCCACTCGCTGGCCCGTCTGCGGGGATCAGGCGGTGCCTCCGCTCGGATGGCTGAGGCGCAGCTTGCCGCCGCCGATTTTGGTACGCTCTGCCGCGTTTCACCCGAGGCCATGGGCGGCCTACTTCGTCAAAAAAATATCTTTTTGACGTAATGACAGAAAATTTTCTGCAAATTTTGTCATTTCGGCACTTGTATGCCGAAGCAGTTTCGGTGTATTATAGTAAAGATACTTGGATACAACGCCGCCTGTTCGACAGGCACAAGGAGGAACCATGGCACTTCACGTTCTGGACGAAGCCAACCGCTGCCTCGGCTGCAAAAAGCCGATGTGCCAGCAGGGCTGCCCCATCCACACCAACATCCCCGAGGTCATCCGCCTGCTCAAGGACAATCACCTCGACGACGCCGGCCGGATGCTGTTTGAAAACAATCCCCTGACCACTGTGTGCAGCCTCGTGTGCAACCACGAGAACCAGTGCGAGGGCCACTGCATCCGCAACCGGATGCCCAGCCACGACCCCGTCCACTTCTCCATCATCGAGGACTACATCTCCACCACCTACGCCAACAAAATGACTTCCGGCCCCGCCCCCAAGAACGGCATGAAGGCCGCTGTCGTCGGCTCCGGCCCTGCGGGCCTGACCGTCGCCGTCCTGCTGGCACGCTGGGGTTACGATGTCACCATCTTCGACGCCCGCGACAAGATCGGCGGCGTCATGCGGTACGGCATCCCCAACTACCGCCTGCCCGACAGCGTGCTGGACGACTTCCAGTACCGCCACCTCGAGCTGAAGGGCATCCACGTCCGCCCCAATACCGCCATCGGCAAGACCATCACCATCGATGACCTCTTCCGGGACGGCTACAAGAGCGTCTTTATCGGTGCGGGCCTCTGGAAGGCCAACGCCATGCACATCAAGGGCGAGACGCTGGGCAACGTGGCCTTCGGCATCGACTATCTGGCCAACTCCAAGGCCTTCCAGCTGGGCGACGACATCGCCGTCATCGGCGTGGGCAACTCCGCCATGGACTGCGCCCGCACTGCCATCCGCAACGGCGCACGCCACGTCACCTGCTACGCCCGCCGCGACGAGGAGTGCATCAGCGCTTCCGAGCATGAAGTGCGGTACGCCAAACTCGAGGGCGTGGGCTTCCGCTTCTGCAAGGCTCCGGTGGAGATCCGTGAGAACGGCATCATCTGCCGCGACACCGTGAAGGGCGAGGACGGCAAGTTCACCCAGGTAGAGGGTAGCGAGACCTTCTACCCCCACACCGGCGTCATCGTCTCGGTGAGCCAGGGTTCTGAGAACTCTCTCGTCAAGACCACCACCGGCATCGAGACCAACCAGCGCGGCCTGCTCACCGTCAACGAGGATGGCAGCACCACCCGTGAGGGCGTATTCGCCGGCGGCGACGCCGTCATGGGCGCGCGCACCGTCGTGGAGGCCGTGGCTATCGCCAAAAAGGTGGCCGAGTCCATGGACGCCTACATGAAGTCCCTGCCCGCCGACAACACTCCCGACCCCTACGCCGGTATTCCGGTGTTCTCCACCCCGACTTCTGACGTTCTGGCAAAGCAGGGTGTCTAACTTCTGATCTTCAAGGCTGCTGTGCAAAAGCGCGGCAGCCTTTTCTTTTTGTAACATTTCTGTTTCTTTGCCAATCTTAGCCGCTCTTCTGTTGACGGACTTTTGTCTGTTTTTGTATACTTAATAAGGAAATATCTCTCAATTCCAACGCCCGGCGGCACTGCTTCCGGGCGGGAAAGGCTGGTGGACATCATTATCAAATCATCCATCCCCAAGCTTCGGGAGAAGCTGCTGGAGGCACTGCAGGCCGTCCTGCCCATCGCGGCCATCGTGCTGGTGCTCTGTTTCAGCATCGCCCCCGTTTCCCCGAGCATCCTGCTCTGCTTTCTGCTGGGCGCTGCCATGATCATCGTCGGCATCATGTTCTTCACCCTGGGTGCCGAGATGAGCATGACCCCCATGGGCGAGCGGGTCGGCTCCATGCTCACCCGGAGCCAGAAACTCTTCCTCATCATCGGCATAGGCTTCCTGCTGGGCTTCCTGATCACCATCTCGGAGCCGGACTTACAGGTGCTTGCGAACCAAGTGCCCTCCATCCCCAACATGACCCTCATCCTCTCGGTGGCTGTGGGCGTGGGCATCTTCCTCGTCATGGCCTTCCTGCGTATGCTGCTGGGCATCCCGCTGCCCCGGCTGCTGGTCATCTTTTACGCTGCCATCTTCCTTCTGGCCGCCTTCGTGCCGAAAGAGTTTCTGGCCGTGGCCTTCGACTCCGGCGGCGTCACCACCGGCCCCATGACCGTCCCCTTCATCATGGCGCTGGGCGTCGGTGTGTCGGCCATCCGTTCCGACCGCCATGCAGCGGACGACAGCTTCGGCCTCGTAGCCCTCTGCTCCGTGGGTCCCATCCTCGCCGTCCTCATCCTCGGCATCGTCTTCAATGCCAGCGAAAGCAGCTACGTGCCGCCGGTCATCCCCGAAGTAGGCGACTCGGTGGAGCTGTGGCAGCTGTTCAGCGAGGGCCTGCCCACCTATCTGCACGAGATCGCCACTTCCCTGCTGCCCATCGTCGTGATGTTCGGCATCTTCCAGCTCGCCGCCCTCCACATCGACCGGCGGACGCTGGGCCGCATCGGCGTAGGCCTCGTCTATACTTACATCGGCCTCGTGCTCTTCCTCACCGGCGCGAACATCGGCTTCATGCCCGCCGGCAACTACCTCGGTCAGGTCCTGGGCGGCCAGAGCAGCCGGTGGCTGCTCATCCCCATCGGGATGCTCATCGGCTACTTTATCGTCCGGGCCGAGCCTGCGGTCTATGTCCTCAACAAACAGGTCGAAGAAGTCACCGACGGTGCCATCTCCGCCGGGACGATGGGCGCGGCCCTCTCGGCCGGCGTCGCCCTCTCGGTGGGCCTTGCGATGGTGCGCGTCCTCACCGGCATCTCGATTCTGTGGTTCCTCATCCCGGGCTACCTCTTCGCCATCAGCATCTCCTTTGTGGTGCCAAAGCTCTACACCGCCATCGCCTTTGACGCCGGCGGCGTGGCCTCCGGCCCCATGACGGCCACCTTCCTGCTGCCGCTGGCGCAGGGTGCCTGCATCGCCGTAGGCGGCAACATCGTCACCGACGCCTTCGGCGTGGTGGCCATGGTCGCCATGACGCCCCTCATCACCGTCCAGCTCATGGGCCTTGTGGCCCAGCTCAAGACCCGCAAGGCCCGCAGCGCCCAGCCCCTGCTGGATACTGCCGCCCTGCTGGCCGAACTGCCGGACGACGCCATCATCGAACTGTAAGGAGGCTTTGCCGTGAATACGCTTTACTGGCTGGTCACCATCACCGACCGCCCCACGACAGACGCCTTTCTGAAGCTGTATAAGAGCTTCGGCGTCGATGTCAGTCTGCGCACTGTGGGTGCCGGCACTGCCGTTCAGGAGACGCTTTCCACCCTCGGGCTGGAAAAGACCGAAAAAGCCGTGCTCTTTGCCATCATCACAGCGGACAGCTGGCCCCGCATCCAGAAAGCCCTGCGCCGCCAGATGCGCATTGATGTGCCGGGTACCGGCATTGCATTCATCGTCCCGGTAAGCAGCATCGGCGGCAAGCGCGCCCTGCTGTTCCTCACCGAACACCAGACCCTTGAGCTGAAGGAGGAAAGCACCTTGAAAGATACCCGTTACGACCTGCTGCTGGTCATCGCCAATCAGGGCTACACCGGCTCTATCATGGACGCGGCCCGGGCCGCAGGAGCCGGCGGCGGCACCGTCATCCACGCCAAAGGCACCGGCATGGAGGGCGCGGCCAGGTTCATGGGCATCGACCTCGTGAACGAAAAAGAGCTGGTGCTCATCGTCAGCCGCACTTCCGAGAAGAACGCCATCATGAAAGCCATCATGGACAACGCCGACAAAAAGGCCGGCTCCATCGTCTTCTCGCTGCCCGTCACCGACACCGCCGGCCTGCGCCTGCTGGACGAAGAGTAAAAAATCAAACTTTCATCTGTCAAATGAACAAAAATCCACGCTCCGGCAGGCCGCCGGGCGTGGATTTTTTTGCCGTTTTCCGGTATGATAGAAGAGATATGGGAGGAAACGCTATGAATCAGAATCCGCACTGGAAGCAGCTTATCTGGAACTGGGCTTCCATCATCTTCGGCAACGCGCTCTACTCGCTGGCCGTTGCGCTGTTCCTCGAGCCGGCGGGCCTCATCACCGGCGGCGCGACCGGCATCGCACTGGCCATCGGGCGATTGACGGGCCTGTCCGTCTCGGGGCTGCTGTTCTTCATCAACATCGCCATGCTGGTCTGGGGCTGGGTGGTCCTGGGCCGGTCCTTCGCCCTCAATACGCTGGCCAGCAGTGTTCTCAGCCCCGCCTTCCTCGCCCTGTTCGAGGGGATGGCAAATGGCCGGGTGCTGACGGAGGACATCTTCCTCTGCACCGTCTTTGCGGGCCTCGGCATCGGCGTCTCGCTGGGCATCGTCATCCGCTCCGGTGCATCCACCGGCGGCCTCGACATCCCGCCGCTGGTGCTCAACAAATGGTTCAAGCTGCCGGTGTCGGCCACCATGCTGGTTTTCGACATCATGGTCCTGCTGATGCAGGCTGTGTTCAGCCCGATGCCGCAGGTGCTGTACGGCATTGTGATGGTGCTCATCCACACCATCGTCATGGATAAGATGCTGATGATGGGTGCCAGCCGCACCGAGGTGAAGATCATCAGCAGCCAGTCCGACGCCATCTGTGCCGCCATCCTCGAGCAGCTGGACCGGGGCGTGACCATCCTCCACGGCGAGGGCGGCTACACCCACGAGTCCAGCGCCGTGCTGCTGAGCATCGTGTCCAACCGGGAACTGCCCCGGCTGGAAAAGCTGGCCCACAGCATCGACCCCACCTGCTTCCTCATCGTGAGCCATGTCACCGAGGTCAGCGGCCGGGGCTTCTCGATGGATAAGGATTATTTGTAAAACAAAGGGGAATGCCGAACGGCATTCCCCTTTGTTTTACAGTAATGGTGCAATAACTTTCAGTAAAATCCCTGCCAGATGGAGCAGCACGTTGCCCTCCCAGATGCTCTCCCGGGTGGGCTCGACGTCGCGGCAGAATTCCAGCGTCTTCTGGAAATCCTTCTCGATGGCGGGGATGCAGGCGGTATCCTTCATCCAGACCGCATTCTCAAAGTGGTGGTAGAGGCTGCGGTAGTCGAGGTTTATGGTACCCACCACGGCCTCGCTGTCGTCCACCACAAAGACCTTCGCGTGGACAAAGCCGGGCAGCCACTCGCTGATCTTCACGCCCGAGTCCAGCAGAGACTTGTAGTGCGTCTTCGCCAGCGCATAGGCGAACTTCTTGTCCGGCACATGGGGCAGGATGAGGTGGACGTCCACGCCCCGCTCTGCCGCGAACCTGAGGGCCGTTTCCAGCTCGCCGTCGAGGATGAGGTAGGGCGTCATGATGTGGATGTAGCGCTTGGCGCGGTTGAGCAGGTCGATATAGACCATCTCTCCCACCCGCTCACCGTCCAGCGGGCAGTCGCCGTAAGGGGCTGCGAACCCCTTCGCCGGGACGGAGTGGGGCGGCACGGAGAGGAACTTCTCGAACTCCGGCTCCCGGAGGATGCTCCACATCTCGAGGAAGAGGATGGTCAGCGGCCGGACAGCCTCGCCTTCCAGCATGACGGCAGCGTCCTTCCAGCGGCCATACTTCTCGATGTGGTTGATGTACTCGTCGGCGAGGTTCACGCCGCCGGTAAAGCCCACCTTGCCGTCAATGACGAGAATTTTCCGGTGGTCGCGGTAATTATAATGGGTCGAGACAAAGGGCTGCACCGGCGAGAACACCCGGCACTGGATGCCCAGCTTTTCGAGGCGGCTGGGGTAATCCCGGGGCAGGGTGGTGAACTCACAGGTGCCGTCGTACATCACCCGGACGTCCACGCCCTCAGCGGCCTTGCGGGCCAGCACCTCGAGGATCCTGCCCCACATGAGGCCCTCGTCGATGATAAAGTACTCGAGGAAGATGTACTTCTCGGCCTTTTCCAGTTGGCGCAGCAGCTCTTCGAACTTGGCCTCGCCGCCGGGGAAGTAGGTAACTTCCGTGTTCCTGTAGACCGAGAAGCCGCCGCCCTTTCCGTGGAGATACCGCGCCAGTGAGGCCGCGCCGGGGTCGGCTTCGGCCAGCTCCTGGGCCGCAGCCAGCGGCTGGGGCTGTAAGCCCCGGGCCTCCTCCGTGAGGTGGGTCACCCGCTTTTTCAGGGCGTTGTGGCCGATGTTGCTCTTGACGTAGAAAAACAGCGGCACACCCACGACCGGCAGGATGGCGATGGTGACCATCCATGTGATCTTGGCACTGTTGTCCATCTCGCTGTTGAGGATGTAGACCACCATGAAGGCTGACATGGCCACACTGCCGCCGAAGTAATGGGGCAGCAGTCCGCCGAACCACCGGAACACGCTCCACAGCACACCGACCTGCAGCAGCATGAGCAGCAGCACCAGCCCGAAGCGGCTGAAAATCGCATGGACGATGCCCTTCTGACCCTTTTTCAGGAGCCGGAGGCCGCCGTCCTCGAACTGCTGCATCCTGTCTTTCATGTTCTGCTGAAATTCTTCTTTTTTCATGCTTCTCCTTTCGGGCGGAGGGTGACGGCGAACAGCCCCTGGGCCGCGTGGCAGTCCTCCACCAGCTGTTTCGGCTGCGGGCAGACGCCGTGGTCATGCCACGGGTCGTTGAACCAGTAGTTTTCGTCATCGTAGCCCACCAGCAGCAGGCAGTGCTCGTTGCACTTCCACGCAAAGTCGGTGCCATCGGCCAGCAGCCAGTGGTCGCGCTTTTCCGGCACGGGCTGGAAATCCAGCGTCGCCCAGAACACCACCGGCATCCCGGCGTCGATATAAGAGCAAAGCTCTGCCGCCGTCTTGCCGCTCTCGTCCACGACCTCGAACCTGTCGGCTGCGCCCTCGTGCTCCAGAGCGCTGTTCAGGGCCTTGACGATGCAGGGCGAATAGCAGCCGTAGCCGGTGTGGTCGTGGGGGTCGCCGGGGTAGACCTGCCACGGGTCAGGGCCGTAGAGTTTTCCGTCCTGCTCCCAGTAAGGGGCGTGGGGCAGGTCGCGGGCGATGAAGGTATCCGGGTCGATGTCGATGCCCACGGCCTGGAGCAGCATGACGCTGCTGATGCTCTCGCAGCCGTTGACCCAGCGCTCAGTCTGGTCGATGTACGGGGCAGGAACGATTTTTTTCATCAAAATGCCTCCCAGCAGAGATTCGGCCCTGTCAAAACAGAGCGAAGTGTGTTATTATGTAGGATAAGAATATTATACCCTACTCTGGGGATTTTTTCTACAACAATCGGCACGCGGAGGTTTTTGGAACATGAACAATCTGATCATCGGCATCGCAGGCGGCTCCGGCAGCGGCAAGACCACACTGGCCTGTCGGCTCAAGGCACTTTTCGGGGAGGACGAGGTGCGCCTCATCTCCCACGACAGCTACTACAAGCGCCACGACGAGCTGCCCTTTGAAGAGCGCTGCAAGCTGAACTACGACCACCCGGACGCCTTCGACAACGCCCTGCTCATCTACCACTTACAGGAGCTGAAAGCTGGCCGCGCCATCGACTGCCCGGTGTACGACTACGCCGACCACAACCGCAGCAACGAGGTGCAGCACATCGAACCGGCCCCTGTCCTCATCGTGGAAGGCATCCTTCCCTTCGTAGAGCCGGAGCTGTGCGCCATGTTCGACTACAAGATCTTCGTGGACACCGACGCTGACGAGCGCATCCTGCGCCGTCTGGTGCGGGACGTCAAGGAGCGCGGCCGCTCCCTCGACAGCGTTATCAACCAGTACCTCACCACCGTCAAACCCATGCACGAGGCTTTCGTTGAGCCCAGCAAGCGGAACGCGGACATCATCGTCCCCAACGGCGGCGAGAACACCACCGCCATCGAGATGCTGGCCCACCACATCCGCAGCCTCATCGAGAAGACAAATATGCTCTAAAAGCTTCTGATACAGCAAAAACCGGAGTCCCCGCGGGGACTCCGGTTTTTTTGTTTCAGCTGTTAATCCTTGATGGAGGTGCGCACCAGTGCGCGCTTGAGGCGGGCCTGTGCCATCTCGTACTCGCGGCGGTCGAGGTTTTTGCGGGCCAGGATCTCTTCGGCGCGCTTTTTTGCGGCCTCGGCGCGGGTGTGGTCGATCTGCTCAGCCCACTCCCATGTGGTGGCTACCAGACGCACCTCACCGTCCAGCACGGTGAGCATCCCGCCCATGCAGGCGGCACGGCGGCGGCTGCCCTCGGCATCAACGATGTGGGCCTCGCCCATGCCCAGCGCGGTGCAGTAGTCGCCGTGCTTGGCCAGAATGGCAAGGTCACCGTCGATGGCGCGGCAGACCACACGCTCGGCCTGCCCCTCAAAGGCGCAGCCGTCCGGTGTGACCACCGTCAGATGAAAGGTCGTCATGGTTTACCCCTTCTTCGCCTTAGCGAACACATCGTCGATGGTGCCTGCGAACAGGAAGGCGCTCTCGGGCAGGTCGTCGCACTCGCCGTTCAGGATCATGCGGAAGCCGCGCAGCGTCTCTTTCAGCGGGACGTACTGGCCGGGCATACCGGTGAACTGCTCTGCAACGTGGAAGCTCTGGCTCAGGAAGCGCTGCACCTTGCGGGCGCGGCTGACGGTGCGCTTGTCCTCCTCGCTCAGCTCGTCCATGCCCATGATGGCGATGATGTCCTGCAGCTCCTTGTAGCGCTGCAGCACCTTCTGGACGGCACGGGCGATCTCGTAGTGCTCCTGACCCACGACCTCCGGGCTGAGGATACGGCTGGTGGAGTCCAGCGGGTCCACAGCGGGGTAGATGCCCTGAGAGGCGATGTCACGGCTCAGGACCGTGGTAGCGTCCAGATGGGTGAACGTCGTTGCGGGGGCGGGGTCGGTCAGGTCGTCGGCGGGGACGTAGACAGCCTGCACCGAGGTGATGGAGCCCTTGCGGGTGGAGGTGATGCGCTCCTGCAGAGCGCCCATCTCGGTAGCCAGCGTAGGCTGGTAGCCGACGGCGGAGGGCATACGGCCCAGCAGAGCCGACACCTCAGAGCCTGCCTGGGTGAAGCGGAAGATGTTGTCGATGAAGAGCAGCACGTCCTGATTCTTGACGTCGCGGAAATACTCCGCCATGGTCAGGCCGGACAGTGCCACGCGCATACGGGCTCCTGGGGGCTCGTTCATCTGGCCGTAGACCAGCGCCGTCTTGTTGATGACGCCGCTCTCGGTCATTTCGCCGTAAAGGTCGTTGCCCTCACGGGTGCGCTCGCCGACACCGGTGAACACCGAGTAGCCGTTGTGCTCGGTGGCGATGTTGTAGATCAGCTCCTGGATCAGGACGGTCTTGCCGACACCGGCGCCGCCGAACAGGCCGATCTTGCCGCCCTTGGCGTAGGGGCAGATGAGGTCAACGACCTTGATGCCGGTCTCCAGAATTTCGGTGGTGGACTGCTGCTCCTCATAGCTGGGAGCGGGGCGGTGGATGGGCCAGTAAGCCTCCGGGGTGGGGGCGGGCTTGTTGTCCACCGGCTCACCCAGCAGGTTGAACACGCGGCCCAGACACTGGTCGCCGACGGGGACCTTGATGGACTCGCCGGTGTCCACGGCCTCGGTGCCGCGCACCAGGCCGTCGGTGCTGCTCATGGCGATGCAGCGGGCGACGTTGTCACCGGTCAGCTGCGCCACCTCGACCACCAGCTTCTGGCCGTGGTTGTCGATCTCGATGGCGTTGAGCAGGTCCGGCAGCTCTCCATCCTTGAACTGGATGTCCAGCACCGGGCCGATGACTTGGATCACCTTGCCGATGTGTTTTTCGGACATAGGCTACAACTCCTTCTCTTTTAATGGAATGCTCTTTGTCAGCGTCCTTGCCCTCTCAGGCCGCTTCGCGTCCAGCTCTCCCAGAGGGAGAGCCTGAAACGTATCGGTCAGCTTTAAGCCTCTCCCTTTGGGAGAGGTGGCATTGCGCAAGCAATGCCGGAGAGGGCAAGCCGCCTTAATTTTCCGCACCAGCCACGATCTCGGTGATCTCCTGCGTGATGGCGGCCTGACGGGCGCGGTTGTAATACAGATTCAGATGCTCTATCATCTCGCCGGCGTTCTTGGTGGCGGCATCCATGGCGGTGCGGCGGGCGGCCAGCTCACTGGCCACGCT